>Ga0214544_1007054_pt1 | contig 20130 bp, 6 predicted proteins | sample CNSS3metaG_FD_160074 | JGI IMG/M metagenome (GOLD analysis project Ga0214544, IMG submission 160074) | Root nodule microbial communities from cowpea collected in UCLA plant growth center, Los Angeles, California, USA - CNSS3 | ecosystem: Host-associated > Plants > Roots > Nodule | place: USA... | reverse complement strand
CTAGCTTGCAAAGGTGCTTCACCCATGAAACCAATTGCGTCGGAGAAGGTACCATACCTTTTGTTGGGTTAATTTGTGTTAGTTATTAGCATATACGTTTCACTCATTGGTGCATAGGGTTTATATGCGTGTGGTGCATCCAGTGAGAGGAGTTAATTTTTGCTGTATGCATATGCATGAATAGTTGAAATTGTTTTACCTACATCTAATCTTGACATCCCTGTTAACTGTATGGTATAGATTAACTTTTCATACCTGTGATGCATTAATATTTTAAATTGGATTATGTATTCAAATATTTTTACTAGATTTTTATATGCGTACTTTACATGTACACATGAATCACAGCTTCTTATGCTCTGATGAGTTTCGTTGATGTTTTTTTGTTCTTTTTTTCAGGACCTTGTAGTATTTCTCTCGGGGGAAGTGGAGAAGGAAAACTCTTCACAAAGAAACAGTAGTTTACAGCTTGACCCTTTACAGCTTGACCCTGTAAACACTCAGAGGAATTCTACCAAAATATCTGAGAAGACGGCGCGTGAAGAATTAAAGGAAATATCTAATGCAAAGAATGGTGATAGTGCTGGCAAAAGGAAGAGCTACAAAAAGCGTAAAATTTGTCAAGAAGTTCCAAATGAGGAAAAAGGGAACGCAAATGACGACACCAGAACTTGTAGCAAAGTCGCTGAAAAGGAAACAAAGGTAGATAGCAACCATGATTTTTGTCACAATAAAATATTGTTAGGAACTGAGGCTGAAGGAAAATCGTTGTCTGCGGTGCAGATATAAGGGTGATATATTTTGTGTAACATTAAATTATGCACTCCAGATATAATGGTGAATTTGTTACATATATACTTGTATTATACCGACTTATTTTGCAGCCATTCATAATTGCTTTATAAAGTCCTTTTTCACATTTACCTGTGTATAAACTTAATCAGGCTCTTGATTTGAAGAATGGAGAGGTTGAAGCCATGTTACGAGAATTGATACGTAAGCAAAATTTACGTCGAGGACAAAACAACTTGGTGGCTCAATTTCAAATTAGAATGTTGACCCTGATATTTAATGATTCAGAAAATGAGTGAGTTATTCTTGATCGATTTGTTTGTTTACAGTTTGGGCGGTGATAATTATTTTGTATGACTTTGGTTTAGGTGTCCATCCTTGACTGCTAGTGACGGAAGTAATTCATGGTTGAAAGCACTGAAAGATTTAATAGCTGAATCTGATTATCACAAGTGGATATCACAACTTGGATTTGTCTAGGAAGCTCACTTTCACTTTGCTGAATTTTCTTTGTGATGAAGCTTTGGGCACTGACTAAGAAGAGTGTCAAGTATATAAGAATATAGCTTTTTGGTGCATTTTGCTTTTGTTTTATTGTTTTACCACTTTTTCAATCCTTTTCTTTTCCATGTTGTCTTCATAATCTTGTTTTGAAGTGGTTGGAAATGTTCTTAACGTGTACAGAAAATTGAGGTGTTGTATTGAAGATCAAAATGCAAAACATGCAGAAGATGTGAAAGAAGCAAAATCCAAGGTTGCTGAAGCTGTGGACAAGGTAATAGCAAGCAAGGTTTTACGTTCTTTGTATCTGGATGTTTCTTGCTCTTATATTGTATTTGTAATTTTGTATGCATCTATTTATAGGAAAAGGGTCTTAGGAAGAAATTGCAGTTTGAGACGATTAACGGTATTATGCTAAAGGTGACTCCACATCAAATGGAGAAGCATAATGCTCTACTTGCAAAGCTAAAAAGTGAAGTAGTTCAAGCTCATGATGAGGTGCACTTCCAAAAGGTATGATATGATGTTCGTGAATTAATCATTATCTTATGATGTCTAATGTTTTCACATAATACCAATAACATTCAGTTATGCGACATCCTATAAGGTTTTTAATTCCATTTGGTTTAATTGACCATTTTCTTATGGAAAATTGATTGTTTGGACAAAGCATTTTTTTTTTCAAATCATCTAGACTTGGAATTGGATTCACAAAATAAATTAATGCTCTTAAATGGAAAGTTTGGGTACATGCTGTTTTATATCTTGTAAGAATTTAATATTTTTGGTTATCGTAATGGTTATCATTTGTTTTTCTAATATTATAGAGAAATGTGGTTCTGATGCCATGAGAATAAAGCCTGAGTTTGTGGACAACGATGGAAAGGTGTTTTGGAAGTTGAAAAGTTATAACGATGAAAGCAATATTCTTTTGCAAGGTAACTCTCAAAATTCATTTGAAATGATATTACTATTGTGATTTGGGCTCTAGGAAGTTTTCTAAAAGAAAGCAATATGCAGATGTGAAAATGCAAGATGAAACCGCTTCTTCATCAGAAGAAAAATGGTTTGTCTATGGTCCTGAGAAGAAGGAAGAGGTTGATAAGTATATTCACTCAAAGGTGAATAAGTGGATTGCTTTTGTGGTTTTGGATGTTGTACATGGCATTGGAAAGCTTGCATTCTTTGTATTTTGACAATAAAGATGATGGTAAATAGTTACCAAAGCTAGCTTAAGTCTGTTGAATATGTTAGAGAAAAGTTATCATCCTAACAACCATTTTATCTATCAATTAAGAAGTATTATGAATTTGAAATTGGATCCTTAGATAGCATTTAAGATACTTGCCGATTGATAATGTGATATTTTCTAATAACCTTGATATGCAATTTTTAATGCTCTGTTTAGATGTTATATTTTAGTTCATTACATGTGTCAATGGTATTGTAGTTTTCTGTTCTATAATTGATGCTCCACATGTGCAAGTAATAACAATGCTACCATTGTTTCAGGGCTAAAAGACTCAAAAGCCACAAGGGTTAAGAGTACTAGCATAACTGTTGGCCAAAATGCATTGTGTGAGGTAGATTCATATAGGTAAGTCCTTTCACTCATGGAGTATTGGTGTTGTATTTATGAGACTTATGTAAATTTATCTAATAATATTGTGTTAAAGTGTGTTGCTAGCGTATTTGTAGCTTGATTTATATTTTATTTGTTCTGAATATGTGGATATGATTAACATCGTGGAAAGTGTTTTGTAGGTATTGGTGGACATCTTTCTATGCTCGACCATTTTTGATTGAGAGTTGAGTAGGTTTCCCCATTTTTTGTGTTCTTTGTATAAATGAAAGCATTATTGTGATATAAAATCATGTAGTACGATTGGGAAAAAGTTGATGATAATGCTAAAACTTGAAAAAGAATATGAACTTGTTGTATCTTGTTGTAGTGAATTATAAAGTTGTATCTTGTTGTTACATCTTTTACCTTAATATCTTGCTATATGATTTTTTCTTAACCATACAATCTATCATATTATATATATATATATATATATATATATATATATATATATATATATATATATATATATGGGGAATTAGTTGGGAAAGTTGTTTATAATAAATAGTTCTATTTATCACAAGGGTTATTATTTACAAATTTTAAAGGTGAGTTTGATTTCTATATTCAACATTTTATACCTATTCACATAGTCTCTTTATTTTCTTTCTTTTTATATAATTTTTAAGTTATTTTAAATAGAGTTCTATGTTATTATAATATCATAATAGAATATTTTTGTAACTATCATTATCTTACCAAGTGTTAATTGAATAGTGATTTCGTTATTTTAACGATTAAATTGTTTTATTTTTGTAATAATAAAGTGTACGTTGACTTTCTCCAGGAGATAAAAGTTCATGAATAAATTATATTTAATACTTTTTTAGCATCTTCAATTTATATCATAGTCAAAATAATGAACTTAGAACTTGAGTTTTGTAAAATATCTGTCACATTAAATTGTGAGATTTTAGCTTTTAATTAACAACGTAAGTTATAAGAACAAAATAACTACCTTCTAAACTAAAAAAGTTAATGTATTAAAAATTATAAAGTCTTATGACTTGTGTTTTGAAGCATAAATTGCAAGAATTTCTTAAAAATAATATGATATAGTAAAATAATATCACATAGCATAATATCATTTTATAATATGTTTAAAAACTATACATTTTTTTTGTATTTTCCTTAAAATCATTATATTGTTTCTGTTCTTTGTTTATACTAATTCACTTTTTTAATTCTTAAATACATTACTCTTCATTTCTAGTAAGAGAGATGGCTATAGCTGATGAAATTGTTAATGTAATTTGAAAAAAAATTAATAAAATATTATTTTTAATTTATCCCCTTAATATGTAAGGAGACATATCAATATGCTTATATCATCCAAATCTTGTAATAATTTTAGGATCATTATAATTACAATACACCTGAATGATTTGACAACTTGTGTTCTTTTTTATGAAAACCATTTTTTTAGTTTTATTATATTTTCTCTTGTTTAGGGTATAGAAATTTGCATAAGACTATATTTTCTCTTAAGTATCATAGTATGTAGTTGTAAAATATGATAACAAAAATTATATACTTTTTGAATTAATGAGTTACAGTTAGATATTATAACACTTCATCTGTATACAAAAAAAATGTATTCACAAATTGTAAATAAAAGTTAAATTTTATTTTGTAAGCCCCATTTCTTTTCAGCCTTATAAGTGATTGGGCCTGGTCTTCTTGTAGGTCCAAGGCCAGTCCAACAGGAGACCCCAATACCCCCTTTGCAGCCCCTAACCATTCACTCTATCTTTTCCAGAAATCAAAAACTCTCCCTCAACTCCAACTTGAGAGCTCTGCTAGGGCACAATGAACCTCCCACTTTCGAGCTAGCTAAGTTCGTTAGGCCTCCAAGTAAGTTACTCTTCAAGTCTGTTGTATCCTTTCTTCCCCTTTTCAGTTGGGTGCTTTAGTTGCGTTTAAGGTTCGTCCTCTTATACTCGTTTTGTCCTGGTATTCCTATTTCAACTCACTACCATAGTTCTTAGAGTTGTAATACTCCTTAGTTGCGAGTTTGTTGCATTTTTGGCATCTAAGCAAGGTAAGGGAAGCTAGGTTTTTTTTTTCATTTTTATGTATGTTTGCTCAATTTTGATCTGTTGTGTGCGTCTGGTGCTTGAATGATGATTATGACTGCATGAATCTGGTTTGGTGTGGGTGTGCTTGGCTGAAAATGGTGTTGCAGGTGCGAACAAGTGAGAAACTTGCTAATCTCGCACAACAGGAAAAATGACTTTAGACAATGGACTAAAAACCATGGCCTAAAGTAAAAAAACCGTGGCCTGAAGATTAGATAACGAATTGACAACGGATTTGCAGTCGTTGCCTAGGTGGCCATAGCCTATACTAAAGGCAACGATTTTTTCCATTTAGGTCAGGAAATTCGAAAATTGTTGCTTATAATGCAACAATTAAAAAGCGTTGCCTAAAATGTTCAAATAGGCAACAGTTTTTCAGCCAATATAATACAACAGTTTTTTTCGTATTGCTTATTTTTATAGACCACATTTATGAAAGTGTGGAACAAAATAGATTTGTTTAAACAAGGCTTATACAAATTGAATGATATAAAATAATTTAAAATATAATTTTAATTTTATTTATACATTTAGACAATACTATTTTAAATAAAATATTAATAATTTTATTTGAACAGTATTAATTAAAATATATTTATTCTATTAAAATGGTAGAAATAAAATAAAATAGATTAAATAAGACACTTCTAACCTATAAGCGAGAGTAGCAGGAACTCACCCCTAGATTCCAGCTCGAGTTGTCGCCTAGGTGACTGATTTTATTTTTGAGCGAGGCACAATCTCGCTTAGGCGAGACGCTGTTGCCTGAGCGAGAACTCGCTCAAATCCTTGCAGTACTCCCTATCGAGCTCTCGCCTGGGCGAGGAAGGCATGCCTGAGCGAGGGAAGTTCTCTCGCCTGAGCGAGGACCTCTAACTTGGGCGAGACTCGGGCAGGAGGTGCTGTGTTGGCTGTTGCTTGTTCCAGGATTGTTTTCTCTACTTTTCCTTTCCCAGTATACGTGATCATGTTGAGGTGTATGCTTGAATAATGAGACTGAAATGAGTGTGTTATTATGTAATAGGATGGGATTTGATGATAAAGAATCTTCAAGTGAGACAAATTTGAGAACAAATTCTCTTCAAGAAGAGGGAATGATAGAGGACTATTCCAAGATTCTATATAAGAAGAACTTGAAGATGAACCTTTACAATTTAAAGGACCCATGAGATTGAAAGGCAAGGAGCAAGAGATTGAAAGATCAAAACTATTCAAGGCTCCTAATGCTACAAGCAATCTGAAATTCAAAGAATATGAAGATCATGGCTTGAAGCACATTTGAAGATAGTTTTTAGGAAAATTAGTTTATGATTTTAGACTTTGGGTTTCCTCTTACAAATTAGTTATGTTCTATGTTTTTGGGCTTTGGGCTTTCTTTTATAAATTAGGTTATGTTTTGATGTTTTGGGCTTAGGCCATCTTGTAGGGTTCTCAAGTTTTCTTAAACTTATGTGCCTATATATAGAGGTACCAAAAACAATGTAGGGACTTTTAGTCATATATTGAATTTGATTTCATTAAAAAGAGGATTCTCTTTGTTCTTGGCTTAGGCCTTCGATTCTTATCAAAGATTAACATCTTTGTGGCGAATCTTCGCTTGACTTATCAATCTGCTAGATTGTGGCGTCCTTCATCTCTGTCTTATTCCGCGTTCTTCTATGATTTATTCATGTTGTGCCTCTTGAGGATTCAAATTCAGAAACGATCATTCTTTTTCCTCGATAGGATCGTATCATTGGATATTGTTATGCAAATTTTAATGTACGAGATTGAATGAGATTCTTGTTACATTGAGTATAAAATGGAAAACCATGATATGTTTGGTTGGTGGTGGATTGACATGAGAATTGAATGATTGAAATGGCATGTGGAATGTTTTGGTAAAAAGTTTCATGGGAAACTTTTGGTGTTGTATGTGGTTAGTGTATACCTTGATATAGGATATGTCTAGATAAAGGAAGGTATCCTGAACTCTAATAATTATTCATGCTCACATAGAGTAGAATAATGTATGTGGTGAGAGTGGTAGGAGCTCATAGTCTTGGGACATATTGGGTCCAAGACGTTAGAGGATTAACCCTATGTGTGGTTGGGTGATAACCCCTTACATTTAGACTCTGCAGAGTTTAGAAGCCAGCATAGGCTCATACTTCCTTTAGAATTCTATATCAAGAGTATAATCCGGATATTGAGTCATAGTGTCTTGCTTGGTTGCTATAATATGATTTTATGACTACTTTGTTGCATGCTTGAGAACTGTTTTAAGTATCTGTTTGCTATAATATGTTGAAATTTATTTTACACTAGCTTACCCTTTCATTTTTGTATATGTTCTTGTCTCGGTTTTCCATTTGCGATAATCACCTTATTGGTGGGAGTAGATGGGGGAAATGTTGAAGGTAGACCTGATAATGGCAGCGGTGCAGTTTAGATGGCCTGTTGTGTGTGGCTCTTAGGAGCAGTTTTAATGCTCTGGGGCCTTTGTAATTCTTTGTTTCTAGGAGCAACCTTTTGCAAACGGTTAAACTTAGTGGATTTCGTATGCATATTGTTCTTCTGATTGTTCCATAAATGCTATAATTATGCGATATTTTGATTTAGTAGATTTAATTTATTTAAATGGGATGTCACATATTTTATATGCATTTAAAGTTTTACATTTAAAAAAAAGCACTTAAATAACACACAATTTTGAATAAAGTTTAACATATTTTATGTTTAAACTCATTTATGGGTTTATTAACATTTTTTATAAAGTATTATTCAACAATTAATTATTCTATATTTATTACAACATTCAAAATAATTAAAAGTAATAGAAAATGAAGGATTATAACTAATGTTACTTGTGTAAAAATATTTGAGAATTAAATTTCTCTCTGAATCAAACATTATTATTAATTTCTTCTTTTTTTATTAATATTTAATTTTTGTTCCTTATATATGGTATAATATTTCAATTTCCCTTGTTTAATTAAGCTTGTTTTTGAATTAGAAGAGTAGAAATGAACGAAAAAAAGTGAAAGTTTGGTCGTTTAAATTAAGATAAAGACAATAATAAATGACGACAAATGAAAAGAAAATTATAAAAATTTGTAAACGATTGAATTAATATAGATGATAAAAAATTGATTAATAGATGATATTATGAGACGACTAAATTTTTCTTGTAATCAAAATAATAATAATTATTGTTACTTATATTATTATTATTCATAGTAATTATTATTTATATTATTATTATTATTACAATTATTATTATTTTATAAATTTATTATTATTATTTCGTCATATTATATTTTGGATCTCTATATCACAATTTCAATTGAACAACACACTATTGTTTTTATATATGATTGTTAATTATATTTTTTTACGATATAGACCACAAGCTTGTCAATAGACTTTAACCAAATACATTCACAACTTACATCGTGCAATGCTAAAATTATGCACGATTTTATAATGTTGTTATGGTTTGTTTTACAAACCACCATAAAATCATTTTATGCTACCACGTGAACAAATATCCTATTTGTCATCAATCATTGTGACATTGTGAGAATCTGATAAATAACATGTATATGCATATCCCATTAGATATTATTTTGAATCATTTGGATAAAATAAGTTTATATGTGTAATACCCTTAAGGTAACGAAGTATATGATTTACTCCAATTCATTGTCTTCTTGTATGTGATGAACTATATCTTGCTTAACACATTTACATTGAATATAATATCAAGTCGAGTATAATTACCAAGATACATTAATGTTCTTATAACACTAAGATATGATACTTTCGGACCAAGAAGATCTTCATTATTTTCTTGAGGTCTAAAAAGAGTATTTATCAACATCTAACGACCTCATAACCATTGAAGTGCATAACATGTGTGTCCCATTTAGAACCTTTTAAGCACATTGATGATATAAGAACCTTTTAAGCACATTGATTATATAAGCATAAAAAATCATCTTTATTTAAATACTCAATTTCTATTTTCAAACAAAACTTTGTCCTTTGAAGATCCTTCATCTCAAATTCGTTCTTGAAGCAATTAGTTGCTTTTGTGACCTCATTAGCATTTCCAACAATGTTTATGTCATCTACGTAAGCAATGATTATGGAAAATTCATTTTCTAATATTTTCATATAAATACAAAGACAAATAAGATCATTTCTATAACCTCTTTTGAACAAGTACTCACTAAGACGGTTATACCACATACATCCTAATTGCTTTAGTAAATAAAAGGACTTGTTCAATTTCATTGAATAAACCTCCTTAGAATTTGTCTAGTTGGACAAATTAAATCCTTCATGGTTTCATATAAATATAATTATCAACGAATCACACAAATAAGTTGTAACATCATTTATTATATATAAATACAAATCTTTTTGTGTAATTAAGATATTGCATCCCATGCTAGTAAATATGTCTCTTCACAAATTAATACTTAATACCAGATAAGATTTTTATGAAAAGTCTTGAACAATTAAGAGTGCTTTGTATAAAATAATTTCACCATTCTTAATTTTATTTTTTATCACAAAAATTCATTTGTACACAATGGATTTTATACCCTCTTTTAGACAAATAAGATCATTTTTATACCATTTTTTTAACAAGTACTCACCAAAATGGTTATATCACATACATCCTAATTGCTTTAGTAAATAAAAGGACTTGTTCAATTTTACTGAATAAACCTCTTTAGAATTTGTCTTGTTGGACAAATTAAATTCTTCATAGATTTTCATATAAATACAATTATCAAAGAATCATACAAATAAGTCGTAACATCATTCATTAGATATGAATACAAACTTTTTTGTGCAACTAGGATAATCAAATATCGAAATGTTGTTGCATCCCATGCTAGTAAATATGTCTCTTCAGAAATTAATACCAAATAAGATTTTTGTGAAAAATCTTGAACAATTAACCATGTTTTGTATAAAATAATTTCATCATTCTTAATTTGTTTTTTTTTTTTTCACAAAAATTCATTTGTACACAACGGGTTTTATACCCTCTTTTAGTCAAGTAACTTATTAATTTTATTATATAAATCAATGTCATCACATAATTTATGATATAAAAACAAAAATTGGAACTAATTATTCCTGTCAATATCATGCAACTTAAAAGTCAAATTTTAGATGATTTTGCAGTTGGTTATTTAATTGAACGTTTTCACCATGAATGATATTCCCTTCTATTACATTAAATTATATACTCTAGAAAAAAAAAATGGTAGTATGTTTCAAGCGTAATCCTTGCTTTACAGTTACAGTGTCGCAGCCATTCATACTATATTTATTAAGTGTTTCTTTACTGTTATTCTTGTGTGTAATTTTAAAAGACTTGGTTCGTAAACCATGAATGCATGGACATAACTCTTTGCTAATTGAATTTCATATCATATTAGACTCTTGGCTTTGATCCTAAACGATCCAGAAAAAGAGTAAGTTATCTTTTACAATTCTTTTTTGGAGTTTTTTCAGTGATTAATTATTTTGAGATACTTGATTTAATGGCAGCCTTTATTTTATTTTCTTATCCTACGAATTAGTTTAAATTAAATTTTGTTTACTTGGAAAGTTAGTTTTTGATTTAGTTATTTACCATGTTTTCTGATAATTTTTTTTTAAATTTATTAAAAATTAAACACGAAACTAAATATAAAATATAAAATATGAGTATTTGGTATCACTCTGTAACGACGGATATTCACTGTAAAGAAGTCTCTCATACATGAAACAAAATGAGTATTACCATTTTCACCATTTTTACTTAAATAAGTGAGTTCAAATATATTCAAATTTAATAAAATATTTCTCTTTTATGTTAGAAATTATTATATGTGTTCCTGTAGAGAACAAATAAGATGAGTTAGGCGCAAGCGTCAGCTTACCATGTAGTCCGTTATCTCCAACATGTCGGTTTGGACCCAGAAGGGGTTACCTGCAGAAGGGACTCCCAAGCTCAAGTGAGTCAAAACTCTCAAAAAGGTCAAATATGTGATTAATGAATGCGTACCTTTAATTACTGGGGTCCACGCGTATTTATAGAGCATTAATTATGTCTGATTATTCCATGGGCCGGGCCTTGGCTTGGGCTTTAGTTTGGGCTGTGAGTGCGCTTGAGCCCTAACCCAAACCCTTAAGACCTATTGAACACGGGGGCTTCCATTTTACTAAGTATATTGAAGTTATCGGCCTCAACCGACTACTTCCCTTGACGGTTTGTGTTGCTCGTGTGCCGTCTTAGGCAGGTAGTTCCTCTAGACGTCTAGGTTACCGGTCTTGGCCGGTTACTCGAATGCCTTGGTATATGGTGATCGTTTTATCATTATTTTGTTAAGTTGGCTTGGTGTGATACAATATGCTTCACTGCATTTTTAATATATTTTATAGGTTTTAATAAATTTAAGATCTACTACATATGATTAATTTATAGTTGGAGTATCTTATATTTTTAGGACATAAAACGTTTTGTTTACTGTTCTTCCAATATTTGAAATGTATTCAGTCAAGTAACTTTTTTTTGTTATAGAAATCAATGTGTTTTCAATACTCTTCAAATGATTATGCTAATGAATATTTAGAATAACAACAATTATGCTTATGAATATTAATAACAAAAATATGGAAAATATTTTTGATTATATCTTTTGAAACTTATCACCGAACAATAATAGAAGAGGTCTCACAATTGCGTATGAAGACAAATTTTAGTGAAGAAGAAACAAAACCTCTCTGCAATATTTAGGGTTTTCTGATTCTTGCACTCATTCCAACTCAACCATTAAATGAAGCAATTTACTGCTGTGTTTTGTTTCCTCTTATAAAGTAATTTTTTATGATCGCAAAAGTAAAAACAGTAGGAAGAGACGAGAAACTAAGTGAATGGCTAATGTATCCTTTTAGGTTTAGGTTTCCAATGAACTTTTGTTTTTTATGAAAAAAGTTTTTCTTTGCCTCTACTATGAACCAATGAGCTGAATTACGATAGAAACTAAGTTTAGATTTTCAATGATTTTTTTTTCTTTGCCTCTTTTCTCAACCAATGAGTTCAACTGGGACCATAGGACAGAATGACGCAGCAGGTTTTAGGTTTTCAATGAATCTTGTTTTCGTTGAAAATCATTTTTCTTTGCCTCTTTTCTCAACCAATCACGTCAATTGGGGATAGTAGGCTCAAAGCAATTTCAGATTCAGACGACATGTAATGATAGTGTTTTTGAATCTGAATGTTGTTTGTGTTTTTTATGCACATAAAAGATTTTGAAATTATTAATGATGTTATGTTTTCTTCAAGTATATATAAAGTTATTTATAAGACATATATAGTTTAATAGTTCGATCCATTAGTTCTGTTTGAATGACAAAACAGATATTGTCGTATTTAAAAGGGTTTAGAATTAAAAGGAAAATTATCTTTAATATCGACTACTAAATAATATAAGTATCAGAACACCAATTAATTTAACTTTTCTATTCTAATATCTTTTTTATATTTAAAGTTTAAAACAATAAAAAATTAATTATATTTATGTTAGTTTGATTATATCTCTTAGAAACTTATGACCAAAACTTATCACCAAACAATAGCAAAAGTCTGTTACAATTTTTTATGAAAGCACAAGAAACAAAACCTAGGGTTTTTTTTTTACTCTTCCACTTATTCCAACTCTGTAATTTGGTCGCTGTTGCTTCACTTGGGATTCATATTTGTGTAGAATGGCTATTGTCAATAGTATTCATCTTTTTAATAGTGATAATTGCAAAACAAAGAGAGACTAAAATTGTTTCTTAGAACTAATAAAATTTAGTGATGAGAATAAATTCGTTGTAAAACATTTACCGATAGAAATAAACTCATTAGTAAAACAATATTACCAAAAAATTTTATTGTTGGAAATAATTATGTTGGTAAATTTGAATTTGAATTATCAACGAAAATATTTTTGATAAATATTTGTTCGTAAAATCCTTAGGTGAGCTAGAGTTGTTATTATGAACTTATTTTTTCGTCGGCAAGAAGTATCGATAAAATGATGCCACATTTCCATTTTTGAGCTTTGACGATTTCGTGGTAATATTTGTCAACAAATATACTAGTAGTTGAATTTGATAAAGTCTATTAGTAAATTCCGTTGATAAAATTTATTACAAAGAAAATTTGTTGTTAAATTTGTCTAAAAGTTAGGCACCAAATTTTTCGTCCATTCTAACAAAATATGTTTATATATTAATTAGAGGCGTGTGAGGAAAAGAAGGGCATGTGAGGAAAATAAGAGGTGAAGGATGAAGAGGAGGAAGAAAGATGGTAGAGGCGGTGGCAGTGGTGCATGGTGACGACAATGCAACAGTGAAAATGGTGTGGTGCTGCCAGTAGAACGACAATAATGGTGAAGGTGGTGGTGGAGAATCAAATCACGATATTTATCGATGGATTTACCGACATAATAAGGTTGTCAGTAATTGTCGACAAATATTTACCGACATATATTAATCGATAGATTTTTTCATTGACAATTACAGACAAAATTTTGGTCATCAATAATAATTACCGATAGGTTTTTTGATCCATCAGTAAAATTTATTGAAGAGCATTTTACCAATAAATTTTTAGACGTGGGTGAGCCGTCAATAATTTTGATTTATCGAGAGATTTTAGGTACCCGTTATATCCAGTTAAGAAGGAAAATTTACTCACAAACATTATAAAATGATATTTAATACATTTAATGTTTGAAATCACTTAAGTTAGACAGAGAACAGTGTGTAAAAAAAATTTGAAACTAATTTAATATTGAAGAGATGAATTATATATTAAATGTTTAAAATTAATATTTTTAAGAATAAATTATTTGTTTAGTATGTGATTCACCGACAAAGAGTAAAAATGGTATGTATGCCTCCCTAAGTACACGTCTGGCATATTTCTACGTGACCAGCACAAGTCCAAAATCCTTTTTCTTCATACCTATACCCCTTATGCAATGTTAGTTTATAAAATACAAAAAACACAATAGCCAATCACCATTCTAACTCTGTCAAAATTATATATCTATATAATATCAAAGTGTAAACAATTGGACCTTCATGAAAAGGTTGTTCGACCATTAGCAGCATCTCAATTTTAAAGGCTCCAGCGTTCCAAGCAGCTCATTGATTTAGCTGCAACAGTCCCTCATTCACACTGCTCTACACTCCTCTGATGCAATAAACATATAAGCCACATCTTCATCTCATCCCCATGTGTATTTCGAACAACAATTTGGTATATTCGATATATTCCATTATGAATGTTCTACTGCCCATAGTCCATGCAAACATGAAGATATTCTGGGCTACAACCCATAGAATGCCACGTGCTTAACCCCTATCCCAAGCCACTACTCTAGGATACGTTCCGGGCCACCACCCAAGGAACTCCAGCAAGCCCACCATTGAGATATCTTAGGAGCTTTATAGACTAAACATCACCATTCAACTCCCATCAAACCAATACCACCAATTCTGGTTGCCCTTACGCCAATATCCATCCAAACTAGGCTTAATCTCCCAATTCTCGTCTAAGCACTCCAGTTCATCTCACTTAGGCTAGGTTACCTTGCCTGAACGAGCACCACGCATAAACACAGCTTCGAACACTCGCTTAGGCGACTTACACTCGCCTGGGCGAGATCACATTTCACCCAAGAGTCACATCTCTCGCTTGGGCTACAGGTTAAGCCAACTTCAGAACGTGCTTCGAATCCTCGCTTAGGCGAGAGGCTCTCGCCTGAGCGAGATGCAGTTTCGCCCAAAATATAAAACCTCGCCTGCGTGAGAGGTGCATCCAAAACACTCAAACACACACGGGTTCTCACTTAGGCGAGATGCACTCGCCTAAGCGAGATGGCCAGTCGCCCAAAATCAAAACACCTCGCCTGAGCGAACTGCTCGAGCAGAGATAGGTTTATGAGTCCTTGCATGTCTCGCCTAGGCGAGCCTGGCTCGCCTGAGCGAGAATTGCAGGTTTTGGCACTGATTCACGCACACACTACTCCAGAGACTCAAAACACGAATCAAAACATACCAATTCATTCAACACCAATTCATTAAACTTATGAGCACATTCGAACTCGAAAATATGCCCCAACCACTCCACCTTGCATACTCATAATATTTATAGAACACAATCCCAATATATACATACATTTAGGGCCAATTCCAATGCATCAGTATCCAAAACCCACAACCCCCAATTTCCCTCATTTTCAACACGTAATTCACCACACAAAAACCAATACATGCAACAAATATGACCAAAAGCATACAAATTCGGTACAGCTCCCCTAACCTTACAATTTGGCTTAGTAGTGAATTACTTGAAGCTTCAAAAACACCAACAACACCCCTTCTCAGTCTATCCCCCAATTGAATCCCAAAATCTCCTTCAACTGTCAACACTCTAAATTTCGTGCTCTCTATTCTTGCCATAGTCCAGCTCTGCCAAAAACCCTCAATTTTCCCCCAATTTTCCTTTTTATATGAAGCTTTAATGTGGTTAAATAAAAAGGACGAAAATTGCCTTTTATTTCTATTCAAGGGCCATTACTTAATAGTTTTTCAGCCCCTTTTGGCTACCCTCTTCTGCTATGGTCTTCCTCACCTATTCATATTCAGCCACACCACTTTTTAGCAAAAAGAAAGTTAAATTTGAGTCCACCCAGATTCAAACCCACACCATGCCGAAGCCAAATCAATTCTAAACCATCAGGCCAACTCATGTTGGCACACCTAGGTCTCGAACCCAAGTCCTCTCACACAATCAAAGTACTCTCAACCACTTGAGCTAAAACTTTTCCACGTCATACATAACAGAATTTAATGTCATTAATGCACTACCCTACCGCATTTATTAATTAATTAATTAAATTTCACGGATCTTACATTAGCTCCACCTTTAAAATTTTTCGTCCTTGAAAAAGAGAACTTACCAGCGAAAAGATGAGGATAAGACCTCCTCATGACATACTCCATCTCCCATGTCATTTCCTATGGAATCACATCACATATTACATGATTTTCCTCTAGATTGGCTTCAGGAAGGCATCAGTGGATACTCTACATTGGATTTTTCAAAGAAGTTTAAACTGATAACTTTTCTTTGTGATGAAGCCTTGAATACTGAGTAAGTATTTCAAGTCCACTTAGAAAATATATTTTTTTTTGTATTTTGTTGTTTTATTACTTTCACGATTTCATTTTTTTTTTCTTTTTTTTTAATTTTTGTTGTCTTAATATCATTTAAAGTTGTTGGAAACCTGTTATGTCCAGGAAATTGAGGAGAATCAAAATGAAAACTCAAGATATGCAAAAGGAGTGAAAGAAGCAAAACTTAAGATTGCTGCCAGGAAAAGGTAATAGAAAACAAGGTGTTATGGTCTTTTTATATGGATTACCATTGTTGTTACAGTGTGTTCATAATAATTCTGTGTGCATGATGTGTATTGGTAAAGTATCTTGAACTGAAGTTGAGAAATGAGAATGCAAAAGTTGTTCCTTCAACTGTGTCCCCCTTTCCAATGGAGGAAAAAAATAAGAACCGAGGTTGATGAAGCACACGCTGACATGCTCAGGTTAAATTCATCAATTTTTGTATTTTCTAAACATCTAGCTAGGTCTTGGTTTGATAGAGAAATAAATGTTCTTAATGTGGTATAAAAACAGTAAATAGAGTATGTGTTGGTAATTTTGTTTCGTAAATAATTTAACGCTCTTAACGAGGCCAAAATAGAAAGTTTGGGTACATATTGCTTTATATCTTGCTAGTTTTAAAGTTTATGCTATTTATTGTTAAGGTTGACATTTGTTTTTCTAATCTAAAGAGAATAGAGGATGTGATGTCACGAGAATCAATCCAGAGGTTGTGGACAACAATGGGATGATATTTTGGAACTTGCAATATTACAATGATGAATTTGTTATTGTGTTGCAAGGTAATTCTCAAAATTCATGAGCTCAATTTTTCTGATTGATGATACTTTTTACTTGGCTTTAGCAAGTTTTCTAAACAAAAGCAACATGCAAATATCAAAATACAAGATGAAACTGCAACTTCACCTGAAGAAAGTTGGTCTGTTTGTAGTCCTGCGGAGTTATCAAAATATATTTCCTCAAGGTGAGTTCTTTTCTTAAATTTAAGTGGATTGTTCTTGTAGTTTCAGATACTTTACATTGTATTTCAAAATTAAAATTTGCATTTTTATATTTTGTCATATTTTGTAAGAATTTTGATATACAATTTTTAATGTTCTATTCGGATGTTATATTTTGACACATTATATTTGTAGACTAAGCCACAACTATTGAATTGCAGGACCAAAAGACTTAAGAGCCGCAAGGTTTCTCACAGTAAATCAAGTTCGCATGACTTTTGAGCATAAATCTTCTTTCGGTGATGGAGTATTGGTATTGTATTATTAACATGATATAAATTTTTTGTTTTTGTAGGTTTCGGTGGAAATCTTTATCTGGTGGTTCTTTTTATCGAGGCTGCACATGGGTTATTCTATTGTATCAATGAATATAAATTTTTGTATTTTTTTTTATGGAACACAAAATGAAATGATTTTTTGTATTCTGTATATTTCTAATAGTTTCAATTTAATAAATAATTTTAAATCTTTTGTCTTGACCTTAGCTAGAATTTTATTTAGTAAGAGTTTTATGATTATTCATTTTTGTTGACTTTTCAGCGTATCATCACATATCATTAAAAGAAATTAATAAATACGCGAATAACCATGCATAGGTAAAAAGACGTAAATTAAAATATTTGATTTAGAAGGACTGTTGAAAAAAAAAATTAATGGACTAAAAAGGTAAAAATGATACACAAATTAAGAACATAAAAAGTATGTAAATCTACTTTTTAACTGAAATTGTTCCTGATAAAAAACGATTAATGTTTGTTTCGGCTTTTGAAAGTTTATAAATGCTGCAGTTTTAAAAGAATTTTTTTGAATGGTAGCCTTTATTTTATTTTCTTATACAACGAATTAGTTTAAATTAAATTTTGTTTACTTGGATAGTTAGTGTTTGATTTAGTTATTTACCATGTTTTCTGATATTTTTTTTTAAAATGTATTCAAAGCTAAACACGAAATTAGTTATAAAATATAAAATATGAGTATTTGGGTATCACTTTCTACTGACGGAGATTCACTCTAAAGAAGTATCTCATATATGAAAAAGAAAAATGAAGATACCATTTTCACCATCTTTATTTAAATAAGTGAGTTCAAATATATACAAATTTAATAAAATATTTCTCTCTTCTCTGTTAGAAATTATTACATGATTCACTGCATTTTTAATATAAGTTTATAGGTTTTAATAAATTTAAGATCTACTATATATATATATATATATATATATATATATATATATATATATATATATATATATATATAAATTATTTATATATGGAGTATCCAATATTTTTAGGACATAAAACGTTTTGTTTAATTAGTGTTCTACCTGTATATTTGAAATATATTTAGTCACGTAACTTATTTTTTTATTATAGAAATGAATGTGTTTTCAATATTCTTGCAATGGGTTGGGGGGTGTAAAATCGAAGTAATTCTTGTCATGGAGGTGGGTCAAAGAGGTTGGGTTCAATGGTTGTTTGTTATTGTGGTGAGAAAGCTGTTTTGAGAACTGCAAGAACCCCTAAAAATAGGGAGAAACAATTCTGGGGATATCCTAAGTATAAGGTAAGATCCATGGAACTTTGATTTTTTTCGTTTAAGTTAAGCAGGAGATATTTGACGACTGTGTGTATGGTTTTTGGACAGAGGGGTTCTGAACAATTGGTTGGCTGCAATTACTTTAGTTGGTTCAGTGGAGATGAAGAAATTGTTGGTTCAGTCACGAAGAATGAAGAAAGGGATGTTAGTGTGTTGAATATGGAAGAAATGTACGGGCAAAGGATGAAAATTCTTAGTTTAGAAAAATCTGTCATGAATTTGGAAAATAGGATAAGGGTGTTATTTTGGGGGGTTTGTTTTGTTTGTGTATTGAATGTAATATTATTTTCGTTGTTGATGAAAAATCCATAATGCATTGTAAAACTTTGATTGTGTATTGAATGAGAAAGTTTGTTTTAAGCACATAATTTTGGTGTTGTTATAACAGACCCAAACTTTTGGCCTCATACACCATATCATAATTGAATAAAGAAATTGCTATATCAGACCGAATTTGACAACATAATATCAAACTGTTATATAGGTGTTGATCACAAATGTATTGCAAACATACATAACAGAGCCATGCTCTTAACAGAGCCAAAAAAACCACAAAACATCAATTCGTTTGACCATTACAGCACACACATAAAGTCAACAAAAAAACAGCACAAAGTAATGGCATTGGTTTGATCATTACAACAGATGCAGAAAATCAAAATGGGATCAACACTATCAAAACATGTCTTCTAAAGACGTCCCCTTCAAATTCACGGCTTCCAAACACGTCCCCTTCTTGCTTTTAGCTTGGTCCTCATTGGTTGGACTGCACGTGTTGGGCGCCTATTTGGTGGCCCTGCTGTTTGTTGGCTTGGTGGAGCAGATTGTGGAGGAGCAGAATGTGTTGAAGCAGATTTTGGTGGAGCAATTATTACTGGCCCAGATTTTGATGGAGCAGAATTTGATGAAGCAGATTGTGGTGGAGCAACTGTTGGTGGCCCAGATTGTGATGCAGCAGATTGTGATGAAGCACATTGCGGTGGAGCAACTGCTGCTGGCCCAGATTGTGGTGGTGCAGATTGTGATGAAGCACCAATTGGGCCAGGTTGTGATGGACTAGGTGTTGGGCCAGATTGTGGTGCAGATTGTGATGAAGCACCAGTTGGGCCAGGTTGTGATGGACTAGGTGTTGGGCCAGATTGTGGTGCAGGTTGTGATTCAGTCTGTTGTGGTCGAATAGGACACTAGTTCCTGTTGTGTCCAAGTTCCCTGCATACACTACACCTCTTACGAAACCCTCCATTAGACATTTGTGTATCATTTTTCTTTAACTCCCATGGCTCCAATCTTCTCTTCTTCTTAGGTCTTCCAG
>Ga0214544_1007053_pt1 | contig 20131 bp, 19 predicted proteins | sample CNSS3metaG_FD_160074 | JGI IMG/M metagenome (GOLD analysis project Ga0214544, IMG submission 160074) | Root nodule microbial communities from cowpea collected in UCLA plant growth center, Los Angeles, California, USA - CNSS3 | ecosystem: Host-associated > Plants > Roots > Nodule | place: USA... | reverse complement strand
ATAGATTAGGAAATCCTATCACCTCTTTCACCTTCCATTGCTTGCAAGTGCCTTCCAACTTGCCTCCATTCCTTCATCCATTTCCGCTGCCCATGGAGCTCTTCATGCACCTTTGGAGCTCCACCAACTATGGCTGCCTCAAATACTTTTCCACGAGCCACTAGTGTCTTCCCTTTAATATCCTAAATATATAGCTGACATGGATGAGTGTCGTCCATGTCATCCCCTGGTATGGGTGGAGTTGAACAACTCCCTTTTTTCGCTTCTACTTGTTAGAGTCAATGATTTATTAATGTTATTCAATTATTTGATTAAATATCATTTATTCAATTCATAACTTATAGAAAAAAGATTTACTCGTGAGAGGCATAAATGGATCTAGTTCTGGTGGAGGATCTTATGGCGAACGGATGCCATAATTCTCAAATTGGCGCATAAGTTCTTCTCTCACCTTCATAGTGACTCTTTCTGTCAGTCTTTCTTTATAATCAACACTATGACTGAATGAAGACTTCTGATACAGCACCATGCACACGTCTAGGGTGCTCAAGCTGTCCAATTGCAGCAGCAAGTATGTCATGACGACCTTTTGGATTGAATCCTCCATGGGAGCTCTACTCAACCAACGAATCCTGCAATGTAACAAAAAAAGTTAAAAAAAAAATCATACAATATAAAAGACAAACAAGTTATTTAGAAAAGAGTTGTATCTTACAATTTTCTCAAAGATTTATCGTGCAGATTCAGAAGCGTAGCTGCCCGATGTGCGTAGACGGGCTAACTTCCACTCTTCATGACGTGATGGTGGTGAAGGAGGCTCAATATATTCACCCTGAGAAGGTGGGGCCTAGATTTTTCTTTTTTGACATTATCTTCTCTTCAAGTTTTCTATACCCACCACGAGACAATTTGTGTGAGTTTTTATTTTGAGCACATATACTTTGAGCCTTTTTTCTCTTTTCCTATAACATAAAACCCACTTTATGAATTAGTTCAAATTGTAAAGAATTATCAATTGAGCAAATGATGATTTCAAATAAACATAACTGTCATCCCTCATATGTCTGAAGCTTAAGGAACTAACGTCAGGTGTCTTCATCAATCCATGTGTATTTCAGCAATGGATTTTCATTCTTTTCAGATCCAAATACATGCCAAGACATCAACTAGGTCTAAAAACCACGAAATTTTTTAGCCATCGATGACAAACATTTGTGTTTAAGCGTCGTCACATGTGGAATACCAAATGTTAGTTGCAATATAGAAAATGTCATCAATAATATTTAACATATTATCAATAAAATCAAACTATACGGTTAATAACATTAATATTAGTTACCAATAAATCCTGCCATATCATGTTCCGATCAAATTCAGTGACATGATCAAAACATGGAGTAAGGATTGATATTTTCTCCCGTGCCAACATACTTGTCATTCCTTAGATGTTTGAATCTCAAGAAACTGATGCTAGATGTCTTCATCAATCCATGTGTATTTAGCAATGAATTTTAATTCTGTTTAGATCTAAACACATGCCTAAACATCAACTTAGTCTTAAAACCACAAAATTTCTCAACCACCGATGACAAACATTTGTGTTTAAGCGTCGCCACATTTGGAATACCAAATGTTAGCTGCAATATAGAAAATGTCATTAATAATATTTAACATATTATCAATAAAATCAAACTATAAAGTTAATAACATTAATATTAGTTACCAATAAATCCTGCCATATCATGTTCCAATCAACTTCAGTGACATGATCAAAACATGGAGTAAGGATTGATATTTTTCTCTCGTGCCAACATTCCTAAATAGCTTTTGAAGACGTCCGCATAACGACCTCTAGGGATTCCAGTGTCGACATCAATATCAACAGGTGTTTTCTGACCATTAGCTCTTCTTATTAAGAGTTATTTCAACCTAGTTGCTCCTCTGGTGGGTCTCTTAGTGGGTTCTTCATCCTCTGATGAACTATGATGTTCAGCAATATATTTGTGAAATGAAAACATCACAAAACATTAATAAGCAATGTATAATATCACATATAAAACATTATTTAACAAAACACCTAAACTATAACAAGAACATGAAATCCACACATAAAGTTATTGATTGGTCATATGTATATTCTTTCTCCGTGATCTTCTTGAATTGCATGTACATCATCAACTAGAGGGATTTCATCATCAACATTTATCGTTTTTCTAAATGAGTGAGTGACAATAATATTAAGATTACTCAGATTCTCTTCATTAGGATCAATATGTTTTTTTTCCATGAAGAGCGACACACCAATGTTCAGACGTATGATCTTCAACATAGAAAACCTAAGATGCTTGTTGTACCATGATAAATGGCTCGTCTCGATAACCCACCTTTTGAAAATCAGCTAGAGTCATTCCTGATTCATCCATTTTGACACCACTCTTATTGTCAACCCACTTACATTTGAATAGTGGAATAGTGAACATGATATAATCAACCTCCCATATCTCTTGTATTACACCATAGTATGTCATTGATTCAAATACAGGATTTTGATCTTTAGATATAGAAAATTATAGCGACTGAGCTTCAGAACTGATTTCACTATTTTGTATTGTGCTTTTATAATCTAGAAACTTCGTATAGAATGTGCAATTATTAATTTCATAATCTATACAATAGATGACATCAAATTTCAAGCCATTTGCTAACCACATCAAAGTCTCAAAACATTGTGGATCTTTCAAAAACTCATATTTAAACAAAGGCATGAATGTTCTGTTACGCTCCATCAAATGTCATTTCTCTGATTGTCTTAGATTGTTCTCTTTCACAATGACTTTGTGTGTAGATAAGTAAGACATTACCTCATATGTGTTGTTCAATATGTATAAGTATGCTTGCAACAACTCTTTACAATCTTTGCTAACCACGCTCACACCTCAAATGTTGTTACTTATAGCAAATTTGTTCAACTACGATATATGAGGAACTCCTATCGGTTTTGCTTTTGCCACGTAATCTGAACAAAACTCGACACTTTCTTCAGCAATATAGCTTTCAATCATTGAAGCTTTTGGACGATATTGATTTTTTGCATACCCTTTCAAGATCTTCATGTAACGTTCAATGGGATACATCCATCTTAAGTATACTAGTCCACAAAACATCTCCAGTTGACACAAGATGATAACAATCTTTGAACTTCATCTAACTTTAAAGGATCAATGACTTTGCTGCAAATTGAAGAGAAAAATGCACATATATGCATTATAGTTTATCTAACATTTTTGGGTAAAATTCCACGAATAGCTACAGGTAACAACTGTTGCATTAAGATGTGACAATCGTGAGACTTTAGGCCAACAAACTTCAAGTCTTGCATGGATACTAAACTCTGAATATTTGAAGGGTATCCTTGAGGTACCTTGATACTCTTTAAACATAAGCAAACACTTATCTTCTCTTGTCTGGACATAGTGTAACATGTAGGGGGTAAATAAGTACGCCTACCAACCTCCTTTGGTGCCAAGTCTTCTCGGATCTTCATTTTAACCAAATCCAAACAAACATTTACTCCATCTTTTGTCTTTCCCTTAATGTTAAGTAGTGTGCCAATCAAGCTATCACACACATTCTTCTCTACATGCATGGCATCTAACTTGTAACTTCAAACAATATGAAAGATAAAAAAATATTGATTTTTTTCTTTCAATGGCTCGATGCAAATGACTTCTTCAATTTTTTTCCCAAATACATGATGTACTTTATTATCTTTTTCATGAATTTGAAGGCCAGTCAATGAAATTGGTGTTTCGTCATTCTCTTGGTGTCCATTAAATGCTTTCTTTAACTTTCGATGGCGCAAATACAAGGTATTCCTTCCGTTTTTCAATTGATGAGATGCAGCGTTTTCTTCACATATAGGACATGCTTTATGACCCTTGACATTGTACCCCCGACAAATTACCGGCATTAATGGTGCAAAATAACATTGCATGCATCATGAAAGTTTCAGAAACAACAACATCAAATACTTCAACCTCATCAACCCACAACAACTTCAAGTCTTCAACTAGTGGATTGAGATATACATCTATGTCATTTCAAGGTTGCTTTGGACCAGATATCATCATAGACAACATCATGTATTTTCTCTTCATGCAGAGTCCAGGAGATAAGTTGTAAATGAATAATATAACAGACCAACAATTGTGGTTTGTACTTAAATTACCAAATGGATTCATTCCCTCGGTAACTAAGTTAAATCGAACATTTCTACATTCTTGACTGAACTTGGGAAATTCTTGATCAATATTTTTCCATTGCATTGAATCAGCTGGATAACGAAGCAGTCCATCACATCTTCTCTCAGTTGCATGTCATCCAAGGTTTTTAGTGTCTTTAGGATTTGCAAACAAATGCTTAAGTCTGAGCACGATTGAAAGGTACCAAACTACTTTCAAAGCAGATCCTTCCTTTTCTATTTGACCACTATCTTCACTGTTTCTTTTCTACTTGTACCGTGATGACCCACACTTTGGACATTTTCTCAAATCTTCAAATTCGTTTTTGTATAATATGCAATCATTGCGACATGCATGTATCATTTTGTACTCCATAACCATCAGACAAAGAATTTTCTTGGCATCATAAATTCAAGTGGGTAGAGTATTTCCCTCGGGAAGCATTTCATTCAAGAGCACGAGCAATTTTGTGAAACTTTTATCTATCCAACCATTGGTTGCTTTCAAATGCATAAGTCTTAAAACCGTTGACAATCGCATGAACTTAGTTAAACAGACATACAACGGAGTTTCAGTATTAGTAGACATCATCTTATACACATGTGCTTGTGCAAAAGCTTCTAAGCCAACATCCTGTATCATGTCCTCCATATTGTCTTCTTCCACTCGCTCTTCCCTTCCTTCTTCCATGGTGGAATCGACAACATGTTCAGTTCGGGAAACAGTTGGAAAGTCTATTAATTCGTCATGCCATTTCCATATTTTATAACTTCTAAGGAAACCATCATAAATAAGATGTTCCTTAACTTGAGTTGCATTCAACTTTCTCCCATTCAAATAGTTGACACAAGGACATCTAAATTTCACCTTATCATCACTTCTACCCTCATAACGTTGTGCAAATTGTATAAACTCTTCTACTCCATTCTCATACTTCGCACTAATGCGTGGTAAATTAATCTAATCTCGATCCATACATATATATACTGGAATTGCGTGAACAATTTCAATTATCTTTGAATCAATGCTCACATTGCTTGTGTAATCAAGGTGTGACCCTATCTCATTCAAGAAGATCCACTTTCTTTATTTTATTGGTACATATTACTTTTAAAATACATATCTTAAAATTCATGAAATTTTGGTAGCATTTTGCATTGGTCTTTAAGATACATGAAATGAAAGTGATTATCAACCACAATCCAATATGTACCTGAAGATCAATACAAAACACAATTGATAAATATTCATGAATTTTAAGATATGTATTTTGAAATATTTATATTTATATATATATATATATATGCACTAATAAACTACTAGAAAGTGATTAATCTTCTTAAATTGTCCAATCGGACAATTCAAGATTCAATACATTTAAATTATTGGAATTGTATCCCCTTATATTAATTTAAAAAAATGTAGTTTCTTCAAAATGAAAACTCAGGGACAATACATAATTTTCGTATTGAATCTAAAAGGGGAAACTAAAGCTAACTCACACTATAAAAAAATAAAAAATATATTTAAAAAATAATTAACCACACACACAGAGATATATATATATATAATGGAACCTGGGAGCGTGAAAGTTGAATAACAATATAGAACCAGAACCGAAGAGGATGCACAATGTGAGAACTACAAATTCCACAATGCAAGAGTACCTAATGATAAAAAATGAAACCACAAAACTCAAACTACTATAATTCATAACAAAAAGAAAAACCAAAGCAATACAAACGAACCAAAACGCCAAAAAAAAAAAGAAAAACGCGAAGGGAAACCCATTTTTTGAACTCACCGGCAGCGAAAGGCAAAGATGCAATCGGCGACAGTGGGTGTCGTGACGGAGGCGATGACCCACAACGGATGGCGGCGGCAGCTGGTCGGCGACAAAGTTGGACAATGGTGATGGCAGAGTGCAGAGATTTTCATGTAGAGAGAATTGTGAGGGATGATGAACAATGGAGGGTTCGCAAAAATTGGGAACCTAAATAGGCTTTATGTCCTCGGTTCAATTAATAACTGATGCCTAAAGTACTTACTACCTCGGTCCAATATTACCCGAGGCTAAAGCATCTGTCGCTAGTGGCATTTTTTAAATTTTGGTTACTAGGCTGCCGTATAAGCCTCGGTTCATTTCTAAGGCATAAAACCACTTACTACACTGGTTTTTAGGTGACCCGAGGCAAAAAAGTTGGACAAAATTGTAACAATGCCACCGCCTCCTTATAGACTTCAGTTCCACTATAACCGAAGCCTATAAGGCGAATTAAACAATCAAATTTGCACTAGTAAGGAATGCTTAAGAAGATTCAAAAAGCTAGTGATGGTCAAGATCCTTCAAGGCCCAATGGAATCAAGCTACCTTTCAAATGGGCTAAGGAAGATATAAAAATCTAGATGACCATTTGAGTGCATCTACAAATTCGGCCAATGTAATTGGGCCATACTTTGTAAATAGTTGTTGCTTTGAATAATTGAATCGAAAATTAACCAAAGCATTGTTTAGTCAGGCTCACGGGCTCATTAAACAAGCTTTGGCTGAATAGGTGTCTAGAAAGCATGCCACACTTAACACATTGAGCACATTTTGAAATGTGGAAGGTGTGACTTTCCACATGGCACTTGATCCACCAAATAAGGAGATTTAGATCTAGATCTAGAAAGAATTCAGCACATGACATAAACTTAGCCTAGCTAAATTCTTCCTTCTCCTTAGGCTATATAAGAGAGCTCTTATGCCTTGTGTAAAGGTTACTCTTAATTTGATATGGTAAATGCCTTGATGATGAGAGCACTCCACACATTTGCCTTATTGAGAATCATGAGAGCTAGGAATCTCCTTAGATCTCCTCTAGCCTCCTTCCTCTAGGATAGCTTATCCTTCCTAGAACTTCATCTTCACCACACCATACCATAGCCCAAGGGCCTTCAACCTTGCTTCCATTCCATTTCCGCTACATCAAGGAGCTTCTGCTCTCCAAAAACCATGCAAGGAGTTTCATCACAATTTGTTCAAATATCGAGGTTCTAATTTTCATCAAATCAACTCAAATTCAAACAACAAAACTTAAACATGAAATCCAATTTTCATTAAACAAAATCAATATCAATCCAATTTCAACATAACAGGAACATGCAAAAATTGAAAATATAAAAAGGTCAACACAAACTAAAAATTCTAACTTCCCTTCCCTTGATAAAGTTGCTTAACAACCCCAAAAGCCAAAACGCCACCTAACTCGTAGGGTATCACCTTTCTACACTTAGAGACAACACCAAAACAATCCAACCACACCAACAAAGACATTGATCAGTAGAGATTTCAAGAAACCCCACAAGAACACATATGAGTAGAAAACTCCACATGCAAACTAGATTGAAATGAGAAGACGAGAAAAAGGGGAAAACTAACTTACCCTAAAGTAGAAATTGATCTACTGATCTTGACTTGCTCACTACAAGGAACAATTCTATGGTCTCTGATCTTAAAAAAATTAACGAGAAGTAGTAAATTTAAAGAGAAGAAAGAAAAACTATTATAGAAGTGTTTTTAGATAGATAGATTGTTTTTAAATAATGAGATTCCTTTATGAAATTTTTATTTATACTTAAGCATTTTATTATTAAAATAATAGGTTTTCATTATTTTTAAAACATTGTCACTTCTAAAAATACTATTTTATAGGTTCTCATAGTACATATCATTTTTAAAATAACTTTGATAATAATAAATAGGAAATATTGTTCTTTATAAAAAGTTATTTTTCTAAATTACCACCTTTTTTTCGAATAATTACTTACAAAAATATTTATGAAATTTTTAAATACTTTAGTTATTATATTTATTATTAGCAAATTAATAATTGAAATTATATAAAACACTTCTTACTATTTTTAATTTTTTTTTCTTTTATTTTTCTCTATGTAATTTTTCAAACGGAGATTACAATAACAAATGGTTTAAAAAATTATAAATATTAATTTTGTTAACAAATATTTTCTTTTTTACATATTTTTTTAAAATAATTATTTATTGAAATATATGTTTTATTGTAACGTTCCATTTAATAGAAAGCACTATTAAATAAAACATCACATAATTTAATATAATAGAGCAACCAAAGATAGTATAATAGAATAACTATTATAGTCATCCAAAAAAATAAATACAAGGTATACATGATATCTAAGGGCATAAAAGAACCCAAAGAAAAACTATGAACATAAGAAATTAGTTTTTCAAAAGGATTCTAAGATAGTGGTTTTCTCACCTAAGTTAGAGATTCTCGCTTGAGCGACAGAGGCTCTCGCTTAAGCTAAATATTCTCACTTGAGCTAAAATAGAAGATACTTACCTGTTCTCAACATCCAAAACCAAAACCACAAACCACTAAAATTTCACATGCACTCATCAATTCAACACATCAAAACTCACCAATTCAAGTAATTCAATCTATCAAATTATAACATGCAAGAAAAAATTTACTTCCATAAATAAAATAACTTCACTCACCTCAAATGTAGACCAATATTGAAACAACGAAGAACCCCTTAGAAAATTTTTTAGTTGTAAAACCCCAATTCAACTTAAAGGAACTAAGACCTAAGAATAAAAGAAAGATTTAGGGCTCTGATCATGGTCAAGATAGACATCAACACCCCAAAATAGAAAAGAAGAAGGAAGTCAGATTATCAACTTTACGTGGATGGAGAAATTGTTCGGGTGGATTCGAAGAGAAATTCGCCATGAACCCAAATCTGGCCTCTTATTCAAGAAAGGATGAAGATTTAGATCAGAATAAGTTGCTTGAGAGTTGAGAAAAGTAGAGAGAATGGAAAATGAACAACGAGAGTGGTTGGTTATGAAAGCTAACTTTGGTTTCCTTTTTCTTTTTACTGAAGTAGATTTTCTAAAACAAAAGGGTTTTACATTCTCCTAAACAACAAAAAAATTTTACCTAAAAAATTGTGACATTCTAGAGAACATATATGCAGATGACTTCCTCGTATCCTCCTCTAGCTCCCACGTAGAGTTATTTGTCCTCCTGTCCTAGACAACCTTGACTAGACTAATGGATTTCCCTCTGAGTTGTTTTGTCTAATGGTTCTCTACACCAACTAGTTCCACCTCCACTGAGAGATCTTCTTTAACATGCATATCTTCTACCTCTAGCACATGAGACGAGTTAGGTACATACTTCCTTAGCTAAGATACATGGAACACTAAATGAAGGTTAGCCAACCGAGGAGAAAGCTTTCTTGATCGGATAACTCTTCCCACAATAATGGTTGGGGTCACCCTTAAGAAAACATGATTCCCAACTGCGAACTCCAAGGGTCTCCTTCTTTGATTAGCATACGACTTATGCCTGCTCTACGGGGCTTTCAACCTTTCCCTCACTATGTTCACCTTTTCTATAGTTTTTTTAAACAACTTTGGTCCAACCAACCCAAACTTACCATCTTGGTACCAACACAAGGGGGTTCTATATCTCCTTCCATATAAGGCTTCATATAAGGTCATCCCTATGCTTGCTTGATAATTGTTGTTATAGCTAAACTCCACCAATTACAACACTTCATCCTAACCACCAGGAACTCATCCTCAATCTGCTTCCCAAAGCATCATACAGTGTATGCCAGAACCTAGAGATGAACCGCGGGTCTCTATTAGACACGATGTTATTGGATATCACATGAAACCTTACAAATCTCTTTGGTATACAGTTGTGCCATCTTAGCCATGGACATCCCCAAATTAACTACCAGGAAGTGAGCACTCTTGGTTAACATGTCTACTATAACCCAGATCACATCATGATATTTCAAAGATCGTGGTAAATGGGTAACAAATTCTATAGCTATGTTATTCCACTTCTAAACAAGTATATCCAACTATTGTAGCATCTCGCCCAGTCTCTAATGTTTTACCTTCGCCTTTTAATAGGTCGAACATGTTGATACAAACTATGCCTCATCACGCTTCATGCCTTGGTACCAAAAGGTTTCCTTGAGATCATGATACATCTTAGTCATGCCATGATGCAGGCTAAGACGACTGTTGTGCCCTTACTCAAGGATCAACCTTTTCACCTCTACATCATCAAGTACACAAATTTTTCCCCTAAACCTCAGCACCCCATTAACACCTAAGGCAAACTCCTTAGCTTGCTCCAATCCCAAAAACACCATCATTTTTTGCATACTAGAATCTAAGGACTGACTTTCCTTGATCAGACTCAGAAAGTCACTAGATGTAGTCATATTACTACATCTAATGAAATTTGAGCCCAACTCCACTTACATCTTCATATCTCTGAACCTTTCAACCAACTCCAACTCTCTAACCATTAAGTGTGCCATATGCATTGTCTTTCAACTTAAACCATTTGCTACCATGTTTGCTTTCCCCTGGTGATATAGAAGTTTGAAGTCATAATCCTTCAAGAACTTTATCGAGCTTCTTTATCTCAGGTCCAACTCCTTCTGATCAAGCATATACTTAAGGCTTTTATGGTCACTAAAATCATGAAATTATGCACCACATAGATGGTACCTCTAAATCTTCAAAGCAAACACCATTGCTGCCAACTTTAGATCATGAGTAGAGTAGTTCTTCCCATGCACCTTGAGCTGCCTTGAAGCATATGCCACCACCTTTCTATCTTGCATTAACATCCAACTTAAACCTTGATGAGATGCATCACAATAAACCTCAAAGGGTTTACCGCTGTCAAGGATTACCAACACAAGAGCACTTATCAACCTATGCTTCAGTTCTTGAAAGCTTTCTTCACACTTATCCGTCCAAGCAAAAAGGTTGGTCATGTTGGGTAAGTTGTGTCAAAGGTGCCACTAAACTCAAAAAGCTTTTGATTTTCATCACAGAATTAGGATGTTTCCACTTTAGAACAACTTCTACCTTAGTTGGATCCATAACTATTCCCTATGCCGATATCACCTACCCCAAGAACTGCACTTCCTTCATCCAAAACTAATATTTTCACAGCTTGACGTACAACTACTTCTCCCTCAGAATGCCAAGTATTGTGCTCAGATAAGTATGTCGTCTATGAAGACTATGACAAACTTATCTAGACGACATACTTATCTAGGAACGGCCTGAAGATCCTATTCATATAGTCCATGAACATGGTTGGAGCATTGGTCACACCAAAAGACGTAACCACATACTTATAGTGCCCATATCTAGACTCAAAAGTTGTCTTCTATGCATCTTCAGCCTTTATAAGAATCTGGTGGTACCTTGGTTGCAAATCAATCTTTGAAAACATCACCGCCTTGTGCAATTGATCTATTAAATCATCTATCCACGGCATGAGGTATTTGTTCTTTTCTCTTTTTCCCTATGCAATTTTCCATTCAAAAATTACAATAACAAATGGTTTCAAAATTTATAAATATTAATTTTTCTAACAAATTTTTTCTTATTTACATATTTTTTTAAAATAATTATTTATTGAAATATATGTTTTTATTGTAATATCCCATTTAGAAAAACACAATTAAATACAACATCACATAATTTAATATAATAGAGCAACCAAAGAGAGTATAATAGAATACCTATTATAGTCATAAAAAATAATAATACAAGCTATACATGATATCTAAGGGCATTAAAAAGAACCCAAAGAAAAACTATAAACACAAGAAATGGGTTTTTCAAAAGGATTCTAAGACACAGAATAATCTAAAGCATCTACTCTAAACAAAAAGTCCTACACTAATTTCTTCATCCAATATCTCATCCCAAATCAAGTTGCACATAATTACCCAATCATGTTTAATACATAAACACACAACAATACAATTGGTCCAATTTTCTCCCATTATCACATGCATAATTCCAATTGAACCCCAATAGAATTTTCCCATCTCGCGCCTACCACAGCCAAACACAAACACTGCTGAGTTTTGGTTGTCATCTTGCAGCAAGAACGTACCGCCAAGCGTTGCATCCGATTATTGGCAGAACCCAAAATTTTCTTGCACCTGCGAGAAACCCTAAAGCCCCCTAACTCCTTCCAATCATCCAATTTCACGAACAATTTCATTACATCATGCCTCCCATATTTATGTATATCCAATAATCGCATATGAACATAAAATCAGTCATTGTTTGGCACATTTTATCACAATTCTAGTTTTTCCCCAAACCGTCTTGGAACCCTCTTGTTTATGCAATCACAAGAACATTAAGGAAATACCAAACAACAACAATTTCAATATGTTATATCATCAATCACTTAACACAATACAAGAAAACATGTTCAAAAGATCAAAACAATCATAGCACCAACCAACACATAGAAAAAAAAATCCCACCAGAGCTCCCATCGCTCAACGGCCCTATAGTGTCGCTAGGTGGTTCCTATCAGAACCCAAAATTTTCGCTTGCTCTCTATAAGTCGCCTTGCGAGCTATGAACACCGATAGGCGGTTTCTGGGCAGAAACCTAGAAACGCAAAAAACAGTGAACAATTGAAAGGAGAAAGGGCATGTAGGCTTATACACAACACGAAACACATAATTAATGAAATATACATGTAGGTACAACTCCCCTTGTCTGTATTTCCCTCTCCAACTACGCTTTTAAACTCCTTCTTTATCCAAAATTGATCCAACCCCTTGCCTCCACCACTAAGAACTCTCACCAGCCCTCTTTACTTTCTTTAGGTCACAATTCAATGGTCTCAAAGTATCCTCCTTGCTGCCACACGACCTTCCTCTTTTTCCCTTCTATAATTCCATATCTTCTTTCAATTTTCAGTCCAAAAAAAATACTTGAAATAATTAAAACGAAATTAAGTGATTAATGATCATTCAAGTGCCATTTATTTGAGTTTCTACACCATAATTGTCTAACCTCTAACTCTGTAGCTTCTCTGAAGATTTCTAGGATTTCTAGACTCTCTACAATGTAGCAAAAATAATAAAATGTGAAAGGGGACTATTTAGCGCTAAACTCACATCCATCCATTCATGAAGCATATGCACAACCAACAAGTCAATATATGTTTCATGACATTTCATGCACAAATTTGATTATAAAATTACATCACACAATCACGCATGCATGCAAAAGTAAAATAATTAATAAAAACCTCATACTAATGGGCATACAAGAGATTCAAACCCATGTTCTCTCATCATCTCCAACACGCTCAACAACTTGAGCTACCATTGCTCCTTATAATAACTCTCTGCATTAATTAATATAGAGATCATTTTACTCTCCTTTTTATTAAATAAATATTTATTTAATTTTCCCGGATCTTACAAGGAGCATTCAAGCCACCACATGGATCTTACCACCTGGCCAAAGGTCCATGCTTTAAATCCTAGTAAGGTCATTTGGTGTCCACCGTGGGGCTCAAGTAAAACTTTATCCTACCTCCACATTTTATACGATCCTTACATGATGTGATGATTCATTATTGAGATGGGTGGTGAAGATAGTCCATCACTACTGACAAGTATCTCACTCATGCTACCATGAGCATTTATGGTCAAAATTTCGTAATGCCTTTAAGGAGTACTATTTTGACACTCCATCTCTTTTCTACATTAATATTTTATTATAATATAATATGTTATTCAAAATTTGTGGATATTACTGTCAAAACAGTTTTTTACCTTTGCTTTGATAACTTCTACCGTAATAAGTACTACAAGTTCTAATGATGGTCACATTAAGAAGAACCGAACCTAGGAGTACTCTTGTCCAAAGGTTGAAGGTGAAATAGTTTTGCAACTACTTGCTACCCTCACATCCGACAACGCCACATCATCCCTAACGAAGCCCCCAACGATTACACTTTACATATTTCCCTTTTATTTTGTTTTAATTTTTATCGAATAATTTCCTATTGTCCTTCCTTTCAAGACCACTCGCCACTACATTATCACAAGTTGAATGGTTTACCATCAAACATTCAAAGTCTAAGAGGATAGCACATACAAAGATTGCCAAAGATGATAGCATATACAAAGTCTGCCTAAGATAGCAACACATAAAAAGTCATCCTAAGACAATAACGTATACAAAGCCTGCTTAAACAACAACACAAAACCTACCTAAGACGACATACAAAGTCTGCTTAAACAACAACACAAAACCTGCCTAAGACGACAATTAAAATTACCTAAGACGACAGCTTTGTCAATAAGTTGACTACATTATGGTCAAAGATGACCACCTACGGTCACAACAACCCAATCCAATTGCAAGCATAAAATCAACTATAACTCAGCCAAAAGGCTAGTTACAGTCATAAAGAGTTCATTCCACTTGCCAATCAAACTTTTGAACTTAGGGGTCTCGTGTATCTACCTGTCCCAACAAATATACTAAAGAGCATTGCTCAACAAGGCCCATTCAAAATTATTGGCCTAAAAGTGGCTAAAATATTTTAACAAAGATATTGCTTGGTTTAGTTGTCGTATATTAACAGAATATATGATTAATTCTCAGTAGTTTGATTATATGATATACTAATATCGTAAATATCCTTTTATACCATATATTAACATAATATATGGTTAATCTGATTAAATAATATATTATTGTTATGATCATCTTGGTTTATCATAAATGTGGTAAATTTTTATTATCTTTTTTTTTATTGCAGATTTCATGGGCCTGGAACCCTTATAAATACACATGATATTTCTCGATGGAGTACAATGATAATTGATACTCTCTTCTCTACTCATATATTTCTTAAAGCTGACTTGAACATTGGAGAATTTTTCCTATCTAGACAACAATAGATTCAATTCCAATTATCAAGAGCATTCAAGTCACCATTTGAATCTTGTCAATTGTCCAAAGGTCCACACTTTGAATACCTATAAGAACATTAAGTACTTTTTAAAAATATAAAAATCATATTAAATAAAAGATAAATAAAAATAATTGAATCATTATTACAAATATAAGGAACTAAAGTTACTATTAAATCTTACTCTTTCTGTCTACGCAATTCAGTGAAAAAAAAATTGAAAACATCAAACCTACAAAATTTTCACTATAGTTCACAACTAGACCTCAACTTCCAAAGTCTACTATCTCAAAAAGAAAATTCAATTTCTTTTCGCAAATCATCAAATAAGGTTCAACGTATAGATGTCAAAAGTTATAGTTTTTTTTTTCCCAACATACATGTGATATACTAATTAGTGTTTTATTTTAAGAATTGAATACTGATCGGATAAGTTTTTTTAATAAAAGTTTTAGAAGAAAAAAAAACTTAGTTAAAATATAAATTAATTTGTATAAGTGTTTTATATGATTCATTTAAAATTTTATTTTTAATTTATAAAAGTTGTGGAATTTGAATCTATATTACTGATACAAAATTACAATATTTACGCTAACAAATTAATTTTAATTAAATAAAATATAATAAAATATATTCATCCATATCGGAGATTTTATATTTATTAGAAATAATATCAAATTTAATATATTATAATGTACAAATGAGATCAAATCTCTACTTTACTAAATTGGTTTAGTGAGGTTGAGTTTGACTTAAATTTTACTTCTTTATATAATATTAGAGACTAACTTTGGTATCACCTCCTAATATGATATTAAAGTTGTTAAGATTTTATCTTAATCAAGATTTGCACTAAAAAAAATATTCATTAGTAACCAATTTTAGTAACCAAAAGTTGTTAATCACTATAGTGACCAATTTAGTTAATAATTTACAAAATCAAAAATTATTGGTTACTAAAAGAGTCACTATTATGAATGAAAAATTATAATTGGTCTCTAAATTGGTTTCTAAAATTTAGTTATCATGGTTTTAACTACCAAAGGAAATTTGTCACTAAAAATTAGCTACCTAGGTTTTGGCTACCAAAATGATTTAGTTTCTAAATTAGTCTCTAATTAATTAATGACCAATTATAATTTTTTATTTATAATAGTGACTATTTTAGTGACCAATAATTTTTAATTTTGTAAATTGGTATATAAATTAGTTACTATAGTGACTAGCAACTTTTGGTCACTAAAATTGGTTGCTAATGAGACACTTTCTTGTAGTGGTGGATCTCTCGTTTCATCCATTATTAGATTCCTATCAGTTTCTATGCTTTATGTCTTCGATGTAAAGGTTGTGTTGGAGATCTCACATCTATTAGAGATAATATCAAATTACAATATATAAGTGGGGACAAACTTCTTCTTACTCATGTGTTTAGTGGTGCTAAGTGTTGAACATATATCCAATCACCTTTAGAACACTAAATCTTAGCTTTATTGAATTATAATTGAGTTTTAATATATTGGTTGAAATTGAATTTGTCCAATTAGGATTAACTGAGATTTAACGAAATAATTGATTAAAACCAGTTTGTGAAGCCTTGGTAGACACTAAACGTTCTGGATAGACAACCTTCATTAGATTATCTAGACATACGAGTCTAATTAGATAGTTTAGTATGTTGAACTTCACTAGACGATATGAAGAATCTGTAAGAACAAACAGAATATGATCCTAATATTGATTATAATAATCAATCATAAACTCATAAACAATATCCATACTGATAATCATGTTGTAAATAGTAAACGGAAGCGTACCTGAATTAGCCATAACGATGTCCTTTAGAGCACTGCTGATCAGTGATCTTCCTCCTGTAGAGCACCTTTATTTCCCTTTGGTTTTCTCTCTTGATGGGGATAGAGAGAAAGGAACAGGAACTTGAAAAGTACATTATGACTCTGTGTGCTCTCAGAAGGGGACCACGACCATTTATAAACTGAATTACTTAAGTTTTAGTATTTCTAATTTGGCCCCTCATCAAATTAGAAATTACTAAATGGTCTCTACACAATATTTATTTTCATGACATACGCCTTTAGCCAAATCTTTAATTTAGTCAGATCACTTTATTATTTGACTTTATAAATAATGGCCCTAACACATTTAATTATGTATCATATATATATGCATGACCCAAAATTACTAACAATCTCCCACTAGTCACAAATATATATGTCCTTACAACCTTATAAATGTGTTAGACTTTATGAGCTCAAAATTGCCATTATATTACTCGAGCATACTCGAAAAGTCCCGTCCATTGATTATATCAGCATGTAGAACCAAACCAGTTTTTCATTGCATCAATCACAACTAAAACCAACAATGATCACTAATCCTGACACAACCAAATGACATGGATTCATCATGAAATGTGTAGCATGAAAAATTATGTGAAGGTGATCTGTATATACACATCTATTTTCAATTGGTCCAAACTTTAACTTAATGAGATCGATATAAAAACTTAATGTATAAAGTGTAAAATTAAAACCACATATATAAATAACCAAATATGTTTGAAAGTTCAATGTATGCATACAAGAAATTAAACATAGAACATAAAACATATGAAAATGACTATCTCCCACTAAACCTCAGATTCCTCAAACTGTAAAACACCCATGTGAGCAACATGCTCATCAAAGACCTTGGGTGGAAGTCCTTTGGTTAGAGGATCTGCAATCATGGAGTTTGTCCCTAAATGTTCTATGGAAATTTGTCCACTCTGTACTCTTTCTTTAACAACTAGGAACTTAATGTTGATGTGCTTTGACTTAGTCGAGCTCCTATTGTTGTTGGAATACAATACAGCTGATTTGTTGTCACAATATAACTTAAGTGGTCTTTCAATGCCTTCCACAATCCTCATAGCATGCTACAAATTCTACTTTCATGGTGAATGAAGCTGTAAGGGTTTGCTTGACACTGCGCCAAGAAACCGCACCACCTGCAGACATAAAAATGTAACCTAAAGTAGATTTCAAGCTATCTTGACATCCTGCAAAATCCGAGTCAGAAAACCCTGTGTATGTGAGCATATAACCTCTTGTTCTCTTTAAATATCTCATGACCCTCTTTGCTGCTTTCCAATGGTCCATTCCTGGATTGCTTAAGTATCTGCCTAGAACCCCAACTATGTATGCTATGTCTGGACACGTACATACTTGGGCATACATCAAACTTCCTACAGCTGACGCATAAGGAATCTTCTGCATTTCCTCAATTTCCAAATTTCCCTTTGGGCACTGATTGAGAATGAACTTGTCTCCCTTAGCAATTGGAGTATCCCCAGATTTACATTCATGCATGCTAAACCTTTTAAGAACTTTATCGATATAGCTCCTTTGTGATAATCCTAGAATACCCCGAGATCGATCTCGGTGTATCTGAATTCCTAATACAAAGGAGGCGTCACCAAGATCTTTCATTTCAAAATTCTTTGATAGAAATTTCTTAGTTTCGTGCAATATGCCTATATCATTAGTGGCAAGCAGAAAGTCATCAACATACAAGATTAGGAAAATAAACTTGTTCCCCTTAAACTTGTGATACACACAATCATCAACAAGATTCATCTCAAAGCCAAATGAGAGAATTACTTGATGAAATTTATGGTACCATTGACGGGATGCTTGTTTTAGTCCATAAATGGATTTAGTCAATTTGCAAACCATATTCTTTGGGTCTCCCGACACAAACTTTTCTGGTTGCACCATATAGATCGTCTTGTCAATGTCACCATTGAGAAACACCGTTTTGACATCCATTTGATGAAGCTCCAAATCATAATGTGCAACAAGAGCCATAATTGTCCTAAAAGAGTCTTTTGATGAAACTGGAGAAAAAGTCTCTTTAAAGTCAATTCCTTCTTTTTGAGTAAATCCTTTAGCTACAAGACGAGCCTTATACCTCTCCACATTACCATTAGAATCCCGTTTGGTCTTAAATAACCATTTACAACCAATGGGTTTCACACCTTCTGGTAATGGGACAAGTTCCCAAACCTTATTGTCTTGCATGGATTTATACTCTTCCTTCATTGCTTCAATCCATTTTTCTGAATTAGGATCATGTATGGCTTAACGGACGGTGATTAGGTCATCTTCCATCACACCATTGTTAGGGTCTTCATTTTCTTGGAGAAATACAACATAATCATCTGAAATGGCACTTCTCCTTTCTCTCATGGATCTCCACAAAGGTGCTGGCTCATGAAGCATAGGTTGTTGAGGATCTTGAGTTTGTTCTTCACAAACAACCAAATCATCTTGAGTATGGGGTTCATCAGCAATGTTTTATAGAGGTTCCGAACTTACTTCATCAAAAGTAATTGTTTGAATCGGTTCTGGAATTTTTACCGATTCTTCCTCCAAAACAAATTTCCTAATCTGATTCTTCCCCCCAAACTCAATATCCTCAAAGAATGTAGCAGTCCCTGTCTCAAAAATTGTCTTTAATATGGGATCATAAAATTTATATCCCCTAGATCTCTGAGAATAACCAATAAAGTAACTACTTATTGTTCGGGAGTCCAATTTCTTTTCATTTGGCTTATAAGGCCTTGACTCAACTGGACAACCCCACACATGGAAATGCTTTAGACTAGGATTTCGCCTAATCCAAAGCACATAAGGTGTTTTGGTAGTTGCTTTAGTTGGTACTCTGTTTAGAATATAAGTTGTCGTCTTTAGTGTCTCTCCCTAGAGTGACTCTAGTAAGGTGGAATGACAAATCATGCTCCTTACCATATCCTTAAGAGTCTGGTTTCGTCTCTCAGCTACACCATTCATACTGGGTGATCCCGCATGGTGTACTGTAGGACAATTCCACACTCCTCTAGGTACCTAGCAAAAGGTCCTGGACGTTGTTCACCTAATCCATCATATCTGCCATAGTACTCACCACCACGGTCAGATCTAACAGACTTAATTCTTTTGTTGAGTTGATTTTCAACTTCAACTTTAAAAGATTTGAACACATCCAAAGACTGTGACTTTTCATGTATAAGAAATA
>Ga0214544_1007045_pt1 | contig 20150 bp, 13 predicted proteins | sample CNSS3metaG_FD_160074 | JGI IMG/M metagenome (GOLD analysis project Ga0214544, IMG submission 160074) | Root nodule microbial communities from cowpea collected in UCLA plant growth center, Los Angeles, California, USA - CNSS3 | ecosystem: Host-associated > Plants > Roots > Nodule | place: USA... | reverse complement strand
ATATATATATATATATATATATATAATTTTAAAAAGAATCTTATTATAAAATAGGATTTTAAATAAGTAACTTAGTATGCTATGCATAATTATAATGTATATGATACATATATTACGTAAGATGTTATAAAAAGTAATATATAATAAATAATCATAAGAAACAATATAAAGCAGACAAAAATAATCACAAAAACTTTAACACATTGTACTGTTTATAATAATTGGAATCATATTAAATTATTGTGAGGTCCAAGTATTCATAATTTAAAAAAAGCAATTTTAAAAGTAACATCTATAAAAATATAATGGATGATAAAGAATGTTTTTTTTTTCATGCAAGAATAATTTGAAGAGTCTTTTTATTATTGGTGGTATTGATCTTGTCGTGGAGGCTAGTCATTCCGTTGCAGTTTATCATACATAGGTCATTAATATCTTAAATTTGAGATGTATGTCATTAAAATTGTATAAACTAACTTGATATTAACTTTAATTTACAATGTTTTCGTACTGAAAATATATGTTTATCATTTTTTAATCATGTCCAATGGATAAGAATAAAAAATAAATCTAAATTAATATATATAATTAAAATCTAAGTTATATGAACAGAATTAATTTTAACTTTAAATATAATGATTTAACATAAAATTATAATGTATATTTTTAACAAAATAGTATTTCGTAAAAACAATTTAAATATAAGTATTAAAACCTACATAATTGTAAGTGAACAAAATATGATATTAAGAATTCATATTCCATAAAATAAATCTCCCCTACTCTTGGAGATTGGCAAAAAAATGACTCACTTGACAATTCTCTTTAATAATACAATAATACATATTAAAATCTTAAATTAAAAAATATAAAATATACAATTAAAATATTATTATTTTGAATTACAATATGAGTGTTGTTTTTCAGTGATGTGAGATAGCCACTAAGACAAATAACACCCATGCATTATAGAATAAGAGGCAATCACATTCAGACTTGGTTTTCATAATTAAGCATAACACATGTTTTTGACAGTGACCAAGAAGACACCACTACTACACAATAACCTGTGTTCTTCATCCTTAAAACAACCCTACTTTTCTAAATTCAACAAAATCAGAGGTGTTCCCTCAACACAGACCTCTAAAGAACAAACCAGCTTCAACAGTAGCCCTTTTAACCAGAACCCTTTGTCAACAACCTTTCAACAGTTCGATTTCAAGCATTAATTTGCTCTACATTTTCAGCCGATGGTTTAATTGCCAAATTTAACACCATGGGGACTATACACATAATGGAAGTTTAACTCCACAAGAGGATATATATTTACATTTTTACCTTCTTTTTTTTTTCCTTATGGCCAAAGGAGATCCTGGTCTGGTGTTACAAACATAGGAGAGTCCAAAAATTCAGCTTGGGAATTGTTTGAATCCCATGCAAAGGAAGAATCCACTGACATATTCCCATGGACAACATTGGACACTTCAGCATTACCAACATTTTTCACCTGCTGCTGCTGGTTTTTGCTTTCTAGAGAACACACATACATGTTGTTGCCAAAGACATCCTTGTCCAAACAAATCCTTCCATCAAACAAACTATCATTCCACACCTGAGTCTGAACAGTTTGCAAATACTGGTTTTGGCCTGCAAGAGAAGGAGCATTCATGTCCCCAACAGTAAAATTCTGATTTTTGCTTCTGTATCGGCATGTTAGCTGATGATTGTTCCTCGCGTTTCTGTCACTGAATCCAAAGCCAGTCTCATGATGATAAGGGCACTCTGTGATGTGGCAAGAATATGCCTCTTGAGGAAATGTAACAATACCATGAAAATCATCACCACCCTTTCTCTTATCACCAGCATGATCTAGTGGCATAACAATGCCATTGTTCATCATTGTTATTGCTGTTGTTGATGGTAGTGGTGGGGGTGGGTTATATTGGCCATCCAAAAAAGCTCTCATGAGTTCACTATGAACCAGAATATTGCTCGTTGGTGTTGGTGGATCGAAGAAATTTCTAGCTCCACCATTGGTGGGTGGTGCAGGAAAACTAGTAGCACCATCATCAGTGATCAAATCGGTGGTTGATGGAGGGTTCCCAAGAAGAATTCTAGCAGCACTGGTGGAAGTTGAAGGGTTATTCTGGCCACCGAGAAAGCTCCAAGAACCACCATTACCAACATTGTTGTGTTGTGGTATGTTATTGAGGCCCCCAAGAAGATTCATTGCACCACCAAGGTTATTACTTTGTTGCCCCCTATTATCATAATGGACAGTAGGTCCTGCTCTTAGAGGGAGGGTTTGGAAGAAATTATTAGGGTATGATCTCCTAGCAAAGGACTCTTCACGCTTCACAATAGCGCTCCAAATGGCAGTTTCTTTTGCATTGAGCTTGTCCTGAAGGGTCCTAGAGTGACGAACGATGTTTCTGATCTTTGCCATGTCTGGGGATATGTGCTTGATGACTGCAGTAAGCACACACATCTTCCACACCTTCTTCAGGTCATGGGGCTTCTTGTAGGGTGGTGGGCCTGGGTCCATGGTAAAGCCCATCTGGGCCCACCACCATTCCTGCCCAGTGGGCCACCAGGGAGGGGCTATGCCCTTGTCCAGAGGGTACCTTCTCTGCGGAGGGTCACAGTTCTGCATGAGACATGACAAGAGTGATCCAAGAGTTGTGTCTGGGAGATCGTTCAAACTGTGTGCTGTTGTTGATGGCTCTCCGTTGAATGCATCACTAACCATGTCTTCAAAACCAGTTTCTTCCTCGTACCTGCTCCAGATTCATCAAACACATACAAAGTCAAAGTATAACATAACTATTCAAGACGTTAGAAATACGCTTTCAGCTAACTCAATCCCAGAAAACCAATTTATAAGATGAGATTTACATTATGAAATTGCCTTATGTTGATGTGTGACTTCCAATATCTCGTGCGTGGGACCAGAAATTAATGAGTGGTCCGTTAGCGGTCCAATAACGGTCCGATAGCGAATGGAACAAAATGTCCAAGAAATCTCGCTAGGATAAGCTCTAACCTGGTTCTGATATCATGTTAAAAATGAACCTCTCAATCCCACAAAATTAATTTATAAAATGAGATTTGTACTATAAAATTATTTTATCCCGGTCGAGATGATAACTAATATCAGGAACGATACTTATATACTTTCATTTTTATGTATATCTGGTAAATGTTTCTTTTTTTATTTTTCTTCATATCATATAATATATTCTATAAATTTATTATTTTTACCTGAGCATAGCAGCAGGACCATTGTGATCAAACTTGACCCTGTCCTTCCACCAACCTCTGAGGTTATCAGAAGCTCCACTCACTGGTTTTCCCTTCTCAGGAATGATGCCATAAACGAAGCCACGAACACCACAAATCTTCATCATCTTCACCATGTTCTTCAGCACTGTGTCTTGTGCACGAATCAGTGTCTTCTTCTTCATCATCTCCACTGTTTCTCCTTTCTCCTTTTCCCTCTTCTCTTCCTTCAGCTTCCTCAACATCATGCGATCTCTCCACATCCTTGTCTCCAGTTCCTCCAATGTCACCACTTCTTCTTCTTCTTCATCATCTTCTTCTGCTTCTTCTTCCACCCTCATCGTTTCTTCTTCAACGTAAGGATCATCACCATCATAGTTAGCACCACTCATTCTGTCATCATCCGTAGAATCCATTGCTTGTAGCTTTTCTTCTTTCACTGTTCTCTGAAACAATTACAGTACAAAAAGCTTATCAATGTACCATCAACCATACCATGCATTCAGAAAGCTCGTTTTCAAGACAGATTCAAAAAAAAAAAAAAAATTTAAACCCAGAAAATCATCATTCAAAGAAAAAATGTGTTTAAGTTATTGGGAAATGTGATTTTCTTAGTTCATTTTATCATGGTAAAATATAGAACTTGTACCTGTCAGCGACTGTGATATAATAATACCTGGTTGATGACGTAAGAGGTTAGGGTTTGGATAGGGTTTAGTTAGTGGAATTGATCTTTTAATTTTTGAAAAATATATGTAAGTGAAAATTATGTATAGTTGTACGATTTAATTATTTGATTTTTGAATTATGAAACTGAAAATTTTAAAAATTTGGAAGTAGTGTGTCTCGTATGCAATTTTCATCTATTAGAAGAAAAAATTATGCTAAAAGTTTAATACTTATGTGCTATCATTGAAAAACAATTTATTATCTAATTAAAAAGGGTAAGAAATCTGATTGTTTGAGTAATTGTTGAAAAAAAAATGGTAAAATGTTATATACAACAATGTTATTAAAGTTGTTCTATAATTACATGAATATAGAGTGTGTAAAACAATGTATTTGTATAGAATTAGACTCTAAATTCATTTTAATTTCTTTGGACAATACAACATATAGTGACTTGTTTATATTTTTTTAAACGAAGCGAGAAAACAAAATTTAGCCTGGATAGAAAGAAAATAAAAAACAAATAAAACGATCAAATTTTGAAAAAAATCTATGTAGATAAGATGGTAAAATTTCACGAGTACTTGATAGATCTTTTTAAAAGGTGTTTGTATATTTTTTTGTTTCTAATAAATACATTTTTGTATTTAAAATATTTTCAAAAAGTATGTTTTATCTTTAAATTAAATTATATAAATGCACTTTATGAAAGTAAGGTATAACATATTCCTTCTAACAAATAATATACGTGGAGTTATAAGATTTTATTTGTCATATGAAAAACAATTCCCGATTGGAAAAAATGTTTTACTGACGTCAAAAGTTTAGTTAAAAGTAAAATATCTTTTAAAAATAATTATGGGAAAAAACATATTTAATTCATTTTTATTTTAAGTAACAAAACTTGCAAAATTGGATGTTATTAAAATAAGAAATGTATTTGGTGATTTTGAAAAAACACATCAAAATGAAACAAAAGAAAAGAAAATTACCGGAAAAAATATATATAATCCACACTCTAAAGACAATTTAAATACAAAAATAAATAAATGAAAAATGAGGGAAATTAAAAATTTTGTGATTCTTCCCATTCAATTTGAGATTAATCAAGGAATAAAACACTAAACATAAAAAAAAAGAAGTAAGCAATAAATTAAGCAAAGTAATGAAAAACATATATAGATTGAATCATACCAAAAGTTCTTGTAGGGCAAAAAGGAGGACAAAGGTTGAAGGTTCAGTTGAAAATGGAATCAAGAGAGTGTCACAAAGGAAAGTGAGATAATTAGGAGAGAAAGAGAAAGAAAAAGAAAAATGGATCTACTTTAAATAGATAAATTCTCACAATAACTCTTAATCTTATATAGAGAACGCAAAACAATATATATGGAAATTTTTATTATTATAAAAATTTGATGAAAACGTTTGGATAATGAAAGGCTTCCACAAAACAAATTAGGGTTAAATATGTTTTTAGTCCTTAATTTTTAGTGAATTTTGGAATTAGTGAATTTTGAAACTTTGAACCAATTTAGTCCTTCATCTCTCGAAATACGTTGATTTAATCATTTTAATCAAATTTTGTTAAGTTTATTTGACATTTCGGACGCGTTTCATACTAGTATTTGAATTAACATTAAAGCAAAAATATGTCAAACAATATAAATAACTCAAATACAATTTTGAAATACATATGAAACATCAAATAAACCTAACCAAATTTGATTAAAAGAACTAAATCTACGTATTTTGAAAGATGAAGGACTAAATTGATTTAAAGTTTTCAAATTGACTAATTCCAAAATCCACTGAAATTTAAGGGACAAAAATATATTTAACTCAACAAATTATATATGTTTGCTAACCAATTATTTAGGATATATGAGTAATATTTTTACCATGAGAACGTGTGTTTTTCACTAAAAAAAGTGTTCAAATTTTATACTAAATACAGACAACAACTTTTTAAAAATAATTTTCATGTGTAAACATGTGGAACCGTGTTGTCTTTTCGGTAAAATGATATAACCAAGTGAAACAAAAGATTAATTATTGTACTATTTTGGTAAAAAAAAAACAAAATTTAAATAAATGATTGTGTCATTACTCTTAGGAAAAAAAAACTTATTACTTTCTTCTTTTACATGTTATTCTTTCATTTACAATAACATAATTCAACATAATTAGTTTACATTTTTACAACTATAGAAATATTGTGTATACTTTCTATATTTGTTCAATTAGCAACACTATTTTTATAAACAACTACCATTCATTAATTTCCTTTTTCTAGTGCCAATATTTTTTAGCATTAATTGTTTTCTATAATATCAATGTATTTATTAAAAAAACAATAAATTGGGGATGTATATACAGCTAATGTTAGGCTTAAATATATTTTAATCCTGTAAAATGAGCATGTTTTAATTTTCTCCCCTATCAAATGAATAATGTTTTTTCAAACTTAATTCCTATATACTTTAAAATTAATGAATTAATATTTAATTTTTTTTAAATAATATAAATTTAGTTTTTCCTAAATTTTGTGGTGGACCAAGGTTGTCACACTAAACACTAAAGTTATGCTTAAGGAAAGATTAACTTTAAATATTTTTGTAAAATTTAAAAATATAGCGACTAAAATAAAATTTCATAAATATAAGAACTGGAAATATATTTTTGTCAAAAATTTACTTTTCAGTTATATCAAAATCAATCCACTGTGATACATATTTTTTTTAAGAATTTGCAAGAAAATTATTCAGCTCTTTCATTTTATTTCCTTCATTTTTTAGTTACCAATGCAATTATTGATTTATTATTATCCTACCATTTTTATCATCATACAATATGTATTCTTAATTAAATACTATTATTTAACAATTTCCCTTATGTGCAAGAAGAACCACATAATATCGCTGAGTGATTTAGAGCATCTTTTACTTTAGAGGTAAATTTATATGCATTTTTTATAATTTATTTATTTTGTTTTCATTTATCAAGTAAGTGTCGAGAAATTTTTCACTTTATTTTTATTCATTCTGTTAACAAATCTTTTACTTATTTATTTATTTTTATTATTTTCTTACCATTTTAAAATTTTCGAGTTAAACAGGGTATAATCCGAGTAATTAAGTCTAAAATTTATTAGTCAAAAAATTATTTTTCTATTTCAAAACCACTTAAAAGATGTCATCTCATGTTATAAAAAAATTTGTCAAATTATCATTGTGCATATATATATATATATAATTAGTCAACAAATAAATTAGACTGGTCAACCAATTAGGATGTAACACGCACTAACATGGCATGCACTCAATCTAAACATGCAGACACAAAATATAAGGTTTTTAGTGGCTTCCACGTATTAACAGTGTCGCGTGCTACTACACTCTTCCTTACATTAACATATTACACACATCTTATGCTAAACAACCTTGTAAATTCAAACAAATTTCTATCAACAATAGAGTACTTAAGATAGAAGTGGTGTTGGAGAATTTGATACCTTCACCATGTTAAAATCCTACGGGAAAGTTGATGAGCATGGGCAAATGGTGTTGGAGACAAAGAAGAAAACCAGAAAGAGAGTCACAATCATAGGATTGTCCTCAGTAGTTTTAGCAGCTGTTGTTTTTGCAGCTGTGTTTGGCATTGTTGGCACCAACTCTTCAGAAGGTGGCAATGATGCTCACACTGTGACAGATTCAGTGAAGGCTGTTTGTGATGTGACATTGTACAAGGATTCTTGCTACAGCAGCCTTGGTTCTGCTGTGAACTCGAACCAGGTTCAGCCTCAGGAGTTGTTCGTGCTGTCAAAGAAGGTGGCCTTATCTGAAGTGTCCAAAGCTTTTGAATATTTCAGTGATCATCATCATGGAGCTTTCAAAGGGGTGCTGGTGAAGAACAGCAGGACCAAGGAGGCTATGAAAAATTGCAGGGAGCTTTTGGGTCTTGCGGTTGATCATCTGAATAGCTCTTTGACATTGACATCAGGGGAAAACTTTTCTCTTGTTGAAGTTTTTGAGGATCTTCAAACATGGTTAAGTGCTGCAGGTACTGTATTAATTATAATTATACATATGTTAGCATAGTCAGAAGTTATAGACATACATCAAGTTTTTTCTACCCCTTTGGCTAGATAAAAATAACTATATACATTGTTTTTCTTCATAGGTACATATCTGAATACTTGTATTGAAGGCTTTGAAGATGAAAAAGAAGCAATTAAGACAAGTGTAGAAACCTATCTTAAAAATTCTACACAGTTCACCAGTAACAGTCTTGCCATCGTTACCTGGATCAACAAGGCTACAACCACACTGAACCTTAGGCGCTTACTGAGTTTATTACCTCATCACAATGAAGCACCAGCATGGCTTCCTTCAGAAGATAGGAGGCTCCTTCTCACAGAGGATTTGAGGAAGAAAGCTGACATTGTTGTGGCCAAAGATGGCAGTGGGAAATATAAGAAAATTTCTGATGCACTTAAACATGTTCCTGATAAGAGCAACAAGAGGACTGTGATCTATGTGAAAAAAGGGGTTTACTATGAAAATGTGAGGGTTGAGAAGACCAAATGGAATGTGATGATCATTGGTGATGGAATGACATCTACTATTGTATCTGCAAACCTTAACTTTTTGGATGGCACACCAACTTTCTCAACAGCAACATTTGGTAAGTTTTGGTACTTTTACATGACTATTATAGAAGTTCTACCTAAGCTACCTAAGATGTTTTTTATTTGTTAGTTCTGTTACATTGTTTTGTTTTGTTTGTGGTTTGCTGGGTGCAATCAGCTGTATTTGGAAGGAATTTCATGGCAAGAGATATGGGTTTTAGGAACAGTGCTGGTCCACAGAAGCATCAAGCAGTAGCACTAATGACAAGTGCTGATCAAGCAGTTTTCTATAGATGCCACATTGATGCATATCAGGATACTCTCTATGCTCATTCCAACCGTCAATTCTACAGAGAATGTAACATCTATGGCACAGTTGATTTCATCTTTGGTAATTCTGCAGTTGTGATCCAAAACTGTAATATTAGGCCAAAGTTACCAATGCATGGCCAGCAAAACACAATCACAGCTCAGGGAAAAACTGACCCTAACATGAACACTGGGATCTCCATTCAGAACTGCAACATTTCACCCTTTGGTAACTTGAGTTCTGTGGAGACATATCTTGGAAGACCCTGGAAGAATTACTCAACCACAGTGTACATGAAATCCAGAATGGAAGGTTTTGTGAACCCCAAAGGCTGGTTACCATGGACAGGGAACTCAGCTCCAGACACCATTTTCTATGCAGAATTTCAGAATGTTGGACCAGGTTCTTCAACAAAGAATAGGGTGAAATGGAAGGGTTTGAGAACCATTACTAGTGAACAAGCCAGAAAGTTTACTATCAAGGGTTTTCTACAAGGAGATAAATGGATTTCTGCAGCAGGTGCTCCATTTGAGTCAGATCTATGACACCCTTTGTCAAAATTGTTTGCACTTTTGGATTATTTTCCCTTTCCCTTGATCTTCTTGATCTGTATTATTAATTTGAAAGTGAATAATGATTCTTTTCATTTCACTATTCTTTTTATTCATACACAGTTTGCACCAATCTCTGTCCCTTTCTCTCAATTTTGTTTCACTTGGAGACAGGCATGGATTATGAAAGACATCAATATTCTGAGATTTTTCTTTTTAACTTGGTCCAATGATGTGATAACCTTCACTTAGTGGAATAGGACTATTACTGTTGCTGTTGTTGTTGGAGAGTGGTGGAGACAAGCATAAAGGCACATTGAGACATAATAATCATTGCGGACCAACTTTTCCTAATTGCTTTCAAGGGCATTGTTTCTACAAACTTGTATATATTTTTATTGATACTTGAGAATTTCATAGGAACATTAATGACTCTGATCATCCCTTTTGGATGATCATATAGCTACATTGCATCTAACAAACAATGAATCAAAACTATCTTTGCAATATAAACATTCAGCTACCTATCTCAGCAGTCCTTCAGTGTAAGGTATATCTGTGTCAGGAAGCCAAGTATTTCCCAAGGTAAAGTTCAGGACTGTGAAGTTCCAAGCCTGAGTAGCATTCAACAGAAAGTAACCAGGCCATTGTACTCTATTGCTGGTGTTAGAACCAGGACCATAGTTGTTAAACTCACCATAAAAGAGGGTGTCTAACCCAACTGTGCCATTCCACTCTAACCACCCTGAAGGTTGAATAACATTTCCAATGTATGATTGCAGGTACACAGTTCTTGAATACAACTTCCATGGCCGGCCTAAGTAACTTGCTGTGGAATTCAAGTCTGCAGCCAAGTCTGGTGCAGCATCAATGGTGCAGTTTTGGATTGAAATGCCAGTGTTCTGATTAGGATCAGTTCTTCCTTGTGCTGTCACAGCATTCTTCTGGTTTGGCAATGGTTTTCTGGCATAGATCTTACTGTGTTGGAATACCACGGCTGCGTTGCCAAAAATGAAGTCCACAGTGCCGTAGATTTCACATTCTCTGTAGAATTGCCTCAGAGAGTGAACATAAAGAGTGTCTTGATATCCTTCAAAACTGCATCGGTAGAATGTAGAGAGGTCAGCATTGTTCCGCACTGCCACTGCTTGGTGTTTTTCTGGTCCAGCTGTGTTTCTGAATGTAACATCCACCGCTATAAACCTTTCTCCAGATACAGCTGCATTCAACACAGAAGCATAAATTAATGGATGATCTGACAGTGACCAGATAACATGAGAAACATTAGACCTAATAAAACAACAGACTTCGCTATGATAGATCTAACTCATAACTCTGATATCATGTTAAGAAGTGGAATTTAAATCTAACTTAATCTGACAAACTGGTTTTGTAAGGCTGAGCTAGACTTAAAGTTCACGAATAAAGGACATACCAAATGTGGAAGAATTGAAAGTTGTCCAACCATCTATGACACTATGATTCCCTGTGATGATAGTCTTGTTAATACCATCTCCAACAAGCAATATATTCTTCTTTTCTCTGGGAATTACCACATATTCCTCATAGATTCCCTCCCTAACATACACCAGGAAATATCCATCTTCAGGCTTTGTGTCATTGGGTGCAGCAGCAATAGCCTCTCCAATGGAAGTGTAGTTGTCTATTCCATAAGAACTCACAATCACAAAATCCTGTAACAAAATTCCTTGGCTCCCACTTTCTTTGAGGTTCCTTCCAGCTCTGCTGCAATTGGATAACTTGGTGCAACTATACTTTGTGCGAAGAAGCTGCAACAATTTTAGCCTTTCAATTAACACTTTATGCTTTCAATATATATTGAACCATGGTTGATCAAGTAGACAAAAATTCATGCAGCATTCATAATTGTTTGACAGACATAAGAGAAAGTTTATGTAAGATCTTTGTCATAGACATTTGGTAGAAGAAAGTGATGCACAGTAAATGAAAGTAATCTTATATGTTTTATGATTAGGGTGAAGAGTTTTTCTTTTATGAAAATTGGTAACAACTAAGAGTCTCTGCTCATGAACTGATCTGCATAATGTAGACAACTTGACATTAATATATGGTATGCACAATGGCATGTTAGCAAATAAAATGAAAATTTCACGTGCATGGAGCAGTGCAAATGGTGGAAACTAGGAGGACTTCACGTGAATTATCATGAAATTTTTAGATTATGGCAAAGCATTCACATTAAAATGCAGAGGAAAACAGAGCGTATTTGTTTGACCTATAGTCAACCCATTAAAGCATTATGCATGTGGTTGACTTCACCACCTTTCACTGCTTTTTATTATCTTAGAAGTTGAAATTACCCAATTCAAAATGAAACGACAATAAATAAAATAAATTTTAATATTATGATAGGATTTGAGTTTATCTTAAAATTAATTTCACAAAAATTTACTTACAAAATTAATTATTACAAACTTTAAGGTATTGATGTTTTACAAATCCAGAATTTTATTAATTAACAATCCTTAGAGCAGTGATTCATTACCCCTTTGTGGAAATTGTTACAATAGTAATTATAAAAAAAAAATTCTAATAGTATTAAGTATAATATTTCATTATGAAATCAACGATATTTTAATCTACCAAATGTTTCTTAGCATCAATATATATAAAATTGACTCCTGAAAAAAAATATAGAACAATTATTTTAGTATAGAACGACAAAAGTTTACAACAGCTATTTAAATTTGTAAAGAGTAAGATTTTGGCTTACTTAAGAAAAGAATATTTTTTTGTCAGCAAAAGCCTTACGAAAAGAATAAGCTTCTGGCTCTGCCAATAAGCCACGAGAACATGATAAAGAATTTTAAATTTAACAAGTTGTATGTTTTCGTGTTCTTAGAAAGTTAGAAATATAATAATAAATAAGCATTACAGAAGAAAAAAGAAAGAAGAAATATAAGTTGAGTTTAATTCAATGAGTTAATAAAACTATGATAATTTGTAAGTCAATTGAAATTTATAGTACAAAAAGTAATGTTAAACATAGTTTAAATATTTGAAGAAACATTAAAAGCATTCATATTTGTTTCTTTTTCAAGTAATACCAAAAAGTGAAAAAGCAGTGAAGATTTGACAGGTATAGTGTGCTTTACTGTGCTCGGTTCAGATGATTCAATGAACCAAAAATTAGAATCCATAGATCATAAATTTGTCTCCATGCAAATAAAAATAAACCTAAAGGTCATAACTAATATAATATGTACTTACCTATCGTAAAAAAAAAAAAAAAAAAAAAAAAATAAATATAAATAAGAAAAAAAAAAAAAAAAAAAAAGACAAAAACATATACCTAATGTTTGAAGTTTTGATGTGTCGGTGATACAAATTGTACACAAACAAAAACCTCTTTAATGTAGCAAGATTTAGATTCATTTCTACATTATTCAGTTCAGTTAATTAATAACCAAGTACGAAGAAAGATCATTGGTGAAGAGAAACAATGATTACCTTGATGAGCTTCTCCAGTGGTTGCCTAACCTTGAAGGTTTTGGTGGGGAGTCCATGTTTGCGTGTCTTGTTTCTTCTGAGGTTCTTGTCGAGAGCCTCAGTGACCAACCCAAGTGAGACACTGTACAACTGGGTCACATCCTTGAGTGGCACGGTAAGGGCAGTGGCAATGTTGCTTTTGGTCACCACCAACCCATCGTAGCATGTGTAGTGGTTGGTGGCCACAGCACTGAGATAGCTCTCGATTTTCTCAACCAGTTCGGCGTCTGAGGAGCTCATTGATTTGAGCTCCTCAGAGATGGACGATAAATAGTCCACGTTGAGCTGGTTGAGGTCTCTGCAGTCTCCGAGAGACGCAACTTCTGCATGGTTGAGGGAAGAAGATGATTGGTGGCGTTGGAGGAAGTCCTGAAAGACCTTGGCGAGTTTACGTGCCTGTTTGAGGCTTTGCTTTATGGAGAACTTGCCATAGCCATAAGGGTCGGAAGGGGAGGCGCGAATGGCGGAGAGAATGGAACGGCATAGTTTTGGATAGAGTGTGGCTTTGCAGGCGACAGAAGAGGAAGGAGAAGGTGGAGAAGGTGGAGATTGAGCTAAGAGTAATGGGGCTGAGAGGAAGAAGAGAAAGAGAAGAAGAAATGGTGGGGATGACATTGTCTTTCTTGAAGTTCGATGTGGGGCTTTCAGAGAAGTTTGTGGCTTTGTCTCGGAATATGTTTTGAGCATTTATATAGGCAATGGGAGTGAAGGAGGAGTGTGAAATTAATGAGTCGTTGCAACTATTGTGTCTCTTCCTCCATTAATCTTTAAACTATTACCCATCATTTTATCATTAATGCATTTTGTTTTCGTTTAGCTTATTTCGGTTTTGATAATTATTTTTTATAACTTGAGATGACATTTTTTATATAATTTTAAAATATAAAGAAATGAAAAAAATAAAAAATCACTTTAAAAATATTACATAATATTATAAGAAAAAATTATTAAAATTTAGTTCTTAAAAAATTATTTTCTTTCATGAAATATGAAGTTTGCCATTATTTTTTATAATTAATGTGAGATTTTTTACACGTTTCATTTATGTTAAGATGTAGAATTGGATATTTGATGTGTATATATAAATATTTTTCAATCCTCTCTTAAAAGTCTAGCAATAAGTGACTAAATTAATTTAACAAATTTTGTTAAAACAAATATAATATTATATTAAAAAATGATTGTTTTAAATGAATTTATGATATATAAAATTATTATCTTACAAGCTAATTTTGTATAAAGATAGATTACGTATGGGGTTTTTGTTTTGTTTTGTTTTGTTTTGTGAGGATATATTTAAGAGTTAGAGAGAGAGGAAACGTGAATGCGCGTTAGGAATTATTAAAGGCAGAGAGAGAGAGAGATAGTAGAAGTGTGGGGTGTGTCGGTGATGGTTAGACAATGAATGCATTGTGCAGAAGAAAGGAACGTGCAAGGAAAGTCTTCAACAAACAAATGCTAAGGTTAATTGCTACTTCTAACCGCAGATAAGGATATTTTCTGCACTCTCAATTATTACCATTTGGTACAACAACAACAAAATATATATATTTCAACCAAATTCTTTACAAACACTCTTTGGAAAGAAAATACAAAATAAAATTGTTCTTTTCTTCTAAATTAACATTAATTTATGTATAAACTAACCATTAAAAATCTTCTCATATGAATGCTCCAAATTTTTACTTTTTAACTTATAGATGAGTTAATTTCATTTTCTTTTTCATACATCGTATTATATTGAAATTGAAATGTTTATAGAAAAATTAAAATAAAATAGGAAGGATATTTTGGTAAGACATCTTTTGTTTCTAAATAAATTTGTTGCTAAATAGATGTTGGGTTAAGTATTTTTTTAGTTTTTAAATTTTGATCCAAAATTAGAATTCGTTCATGTCCGAAACCTCAATACATTTTGGTACTTAAACTTTGAAAATGAATAAATATAGTCATTTTAACCTAGCTACGTTAACTTTTTATGACATGTCGAATGCGTTTCATATCAGTGTTTAAGTTGTTTACATTGTTTGACACATTTCCGATTCAATATCTATTGTATTTGATACCTCAAAAAAAGTTAACATATTTGGGTTTAGAAGACTATATTCATTTGTTTTTAAAGTTTAGAGACTAAAATATATCGAAGTTTCAAACAGAGACGAATTCTAATTTTGGATCAAAATTCTGGAAAAACATACTTAACCATCAATGATAACAGGTTATTGAAATTTCTTCAAATACATTTACTTTAATTTCTATACAAGCATTAACCATTGTTCCAATAAATTTAAATAAAAACTAATATTTTTGTTAAATCAACTCATATTTAGATTCCTAACAACCTAACCACATAAGGCATTGATAGCACTCTTAACTCAAAATCTTAAAACAATAAATTTATGGGTCTTCATCCTTGTATAACACTCTACTTTCTCATTTCTAATCAATATAGGACTTAGACTCATACTTAAATTTCTGATAATAAAACATATTCCAACATGTAAAATTTAAAATATATAGCTCAATTTTGCAAATCTCAATTTAACAACATGATAATAAGAGATAGGATCGGATTAAATTAAAGAATGATTTAGTGATTAATCATTACGTGGATATGTATACATATAGGTGCTAGAGCTCTAACCAAATAGGAAGATGCTAAATCATGCGCACTAAAAAGCGATTTTGGAAGGAGAAAAAAGTGCTTATTAGATAGAGTTAGTTAAAAAATTCAAGATACTTTATCTATCATCAATCATTTATAAAAGTTGAAGCAAGATATGACGTCAGTGATAGTTCAGCTTCTTCATCAACTTTTCTATGGCAAACTTAAGTGCTTTTTACTTCAGTTGCCATCATATAGATTACTTTTTTATTTTCTTCTGTTTTAAGGAGAAAACAACACTTGTTGGTTCTATCTTAAGTACGTTTATGCATCGCCACAAAGAAAATATAAAACAAAAACATAGAAAACTCCAAGGCAAATAACAGAAAATGTAAAAAATACTTTTATTGAAATATCAAGTCTAAGTAAAATTAGAGGCTCAACGGCAAGAAAAGTTTAATATCATCTTAAAAACCTTTTTTTTTACTCGCTCAAGCATAAGCATATTATCAAGAGGCAGATTTTGAGACGTAATTTAAGAGTGTCAAAATAAATTATAAAGAAGTATGTTTTTAATCTCAAAATTTTGATGTTCAAATTGAAATTTGTCATGTCTGAAATTTTAATATGTTTTAATTCACAAAATTTACAAATGAATGGATATAGTTATTTTAACTCAATTGCGTTAAATTTTTTTTATGTATCAAACGCTTTCCTAACACATATTAAAGTCATAACATATTAGACCGTGTAAAGAAATCAAATAATAGCATAAAATCCATTTAATACTTTAAGAAAATTTAACGTAATTAGGTTAAAGAATTATATCAATTCATTTTTTAAATTTAAGGACAAAAATATATTAATTTTTTTTATGTGTCAAACGTTTTTTCTAACATATATTAAAGTTGGAATGTGTTAGACAATGTAATTAATTCAAATTATAACATGAAACACATTTGACATTTTAAAAATAAATTGACGTAATTAGATTAAAAGGATTATATCCATTATTTTTAAATTTTGGGACAAATATATATTACAAATTTTGAAACGAATTCTAATTATGTATTAAAACTTTTATACGAAAAGATAAATATATAAAAATTTTGAAAGTATCATATACATAAAATACATTAAAATTAAAACCATATATATATATAGAGAGACAAATTATGAGTAAATTCATTTTACAAATTACTTCTTTCCCTGAAGGTAATTTGTTTTTCTTTTGTTACAAAAAGTGGTAGATAGAATAACATCTCCAATATTATTATTAGAGATATCTATGAGTATTTCATAATTTCTTAATATCTACAGATATCCACGTATACCCTCGAGTATTTACAAAAAGTATATTTTAATATTTAATAACAAATTTTAATCATAAATTCAAATCAAAATACAATGCATAACATTTATAAATTTCAAACAAAGTGAAAATAACTCATTTAAATAGTGTTGAATGACAGTTTACAAATAAATGAAGATTTTTTAAAACCAATTGATAAAAAATAATCCATTCAAAATCAATATTTTAATATTTTTTTATGTTTTTTAATTTAAATTAGAATATAGCGGATACAAGTATCCACGAGTACGAATATTATGATACTCGTATCCACCTCATTAACATACGGGTATAACCTGTACCCGTTATCCGCAGGTATCCATTTTCAATATTTATTCCCTACCTATTACGGGATTTATCCATGGATATTCATAAGTACGAATTTTTTTTACATTCTTAGATACAAGTAATATGATATTTGTACCCGACGCATAAGTATTAAATTATTTGTTATCTTCAAATATCTATTATCTACGGGTACCAATTATCTACAATGAATTATATATATATATATATATATATATATATATATATATATATATATATATAAAAAAAATATATATTAATTTTTATTTTGGATAAAGACATAATGCATCTCACATCCACATGTCTTCTTCTATGGTATAGTACAATAATGAACAAAAGCAAACACACTGCAATGTCACCAAGTCATAGTTATTGAAATAGTTCTTATTGTACCAATTTGAATGGAAGAAAATGACACTTACTTGCATCACTTAATTAAAGTGAATTTAATTTCTGGTTTATGTAATATAAATTAAAACAAAAAAAAAATTGATCTTAGAAAGATAAAAAACCACACTTATAAGTATTTTGTATAAATGTAGTAAGCATTAATAGTAGATTTATTAGCACAGATTTGTGTAAGTATGGTTAAATAGTAAGGTGGTGGTGCCAGCTCAAATTCCACAAACCCCATTCTGGTCAAACAAACAATCATAAAACTTTGAAGAAGTCAAAAAGTCTGTGTGGGGTCTGTGGGCATAGTACTTCACTTTTTCTAAGTGAAAAGGAATATTGCAATTGTAATATTATACACTTAGAATCTTCCTATGTTCACATTACTATTACAATGTTCAATTTTAATTTTGTTTTATATTAATTATAATATTTTATATTTTTTAATATGAAGATGAGTAAATAAGGTAATGAAACGAAACAATAATTATATTATTTAGTTAGCAATAAAGTTTGATGATAAAGATTTAATTGAAAAATATAAATCTTTTAAATATTTCATAAATTAAAAATATTTATATTTATGAGAAACTTAATATTTAATTAAGATCTGTCTAAATCATTTTTTTTTCGAATGTTATCTTAAAAAGTTCATTTTAAGTTTAACTCAATCTTATATATAAACCTAATTTATAAGATGAAATTTGTATCTATTTCTATAAATTTGTCTAATTTTTAGTTGATGTGAAATCTTGAATATACTTATTTCACACTTAGATATATGCATCTCAAGTGTATGACCAGATACATTAGTGAGTTGTTCAATAACAGTCCGGATTAAACAACAAATCTTATTATGATAAGTTTGAAATGACTTTGATGTCATTTTAAGTAGTAAAATTAAATCTAACTCAATTTTAAACAATATTAAGATGAAATCTGTATTCACGATTATTATCTATAAATTTGTGATTTGAAAATTTTTGAAGCAAGTGATTTAAACTTAGGATTTCTTTATTAGTATGAACCACATGAATACCAATGAGTTTAAAGCAATCCACACCACATAAACTGAACTATTACCTTATTAAAGTTAGAGAAATAAAGAAAATGGAGAATTTTGTTAAAAGACAAACTAAACTTTAAAGAACTTAAAGGAAAAAAAAAATCCAAAAGTTGCATGGTGCTCAAAGAGAGGTTCAAGTTGGATTGGATTCAGCAAGAAGCTAGCTGTAATCCATCTCCCAAAAAGTCAACCTTGTAATGTGTTTTTTGTGATTTGAGCTCTCTATAATCGACATCATGAATAAATAAACATATATATTTGAATAACACCCATTAAAAATATGTAGTAGAACAAGAAGAAAAATAGATTAAAGTTACTATTTGATTAAGACATTTTTAATTTTAATTTATTGTCAACATCGAAGGAAGAAGATCATTATTATTTGGCATGAGACAAAAAGTTATATTTTTTTTATTGCGTTTTGTTGGACGCACACGACAAGAAAAACACTGCTCATAGAGGTTTTCAAAGGATTTTATTTTTTCTGAACTTGCAATTTGCAAACGCGGTTTCGGCTCCTAAGTCCTAACTATTTTAGATTATAAGTTACTTTACGCACCACATTCTTATTATTTTGTAGTTTGACCATGATTCTGAATTCGCCTATATACAATTTTTCTTTAAGTTTAGGAAAACATGAGATTTTGACGCAGGTGATATTAATTCTCGTGTGATAGATATTAAATAAGTTAGATCACAATCGAATTCCGGTGATTATACCATTATAACTTTTTGATTTAGTAGTAAATACTCGATCCTAACATATTTATCATCAAATTTGATGTTGCTAAAATTAAAAGAGATTCATCGATCCTTCTTGAAAAAGATTCAGGTGCACCTACCATGTGAGAGTCATGTCCTCAAAGTTGTCCATGTCCAAATCGTCAGATATAGAATGAAGTCTTACATTACTAAAAATTTTCATATTACATGACAATTTTTTTGCAAATTTATTAAAAAAAATTGTAAGAAAAGACTTTTTCCTACTATTTTTTCTATGAGTTTCAATTAACAAGTAATTCTTTCGTGGATAATTATTTCCTACAAAATTATAAAATTCGCAAGCATTTTCTACAAAATTTGTTACAAAAAGTGTTTTATATAAAATATTTTGTAAATGAATTGACAACAATTTTCTATAAAAAAAATTTTCATAACAAAATTTATAAATATTTTCTAAAAAAGATCAAAATAAAATTGACAAAAAATATAATTTTTTTTAATAGTGTTACATATTACATCCTAAATGGTTTAGACAATTCCAGCAAACGTGTTTCTACACAAAACATGACTCATAGTTATCCACAAATATCAAATATGGGAATCCAAATATATAATATAAACATGGTCATCGAAGTCACATGCACTTATTATTATTAATTATTTATCTAATCTATATATATATATATATATATATATATATATATATATATATATATAAATTAATGATAGAAATAAAATA
>Ga0214544_1007044_pt1 | contig 20153 bp, 8 predicted proteins | sample CNSS3metaG_FD_160074 | JGI IMG/M metagenome (GOLD analysis project Ga0214544, IMG submission 160074) | Root nodule microbial communities from cowpea collected in UCLA plant growth center, Los Angeles, California, USA - CNSS3 | ecosystem: Host-associated > Plants > Roots > Nodule | place: USA... | reverse complement strand
ATCTTGTTTGCTTCATTATGCAACTCTTCAAAATCATGCAACAATTGATTATAGTCATTTAAGTCTAGAGAACTTACTTGGCTTGAGGAAGATGACTCATAACCAGCCATGAGACACAAGTTGGCTTTTTCACTCTCATCTTGTGAGGAGCTACTTGTTGTTGAATCATCATTGTCCTCCCATGCAATGTATGCACATTTCTCCTTTGACTTCTTCTCCTTTTTCCTATCAACACTCTTCTCCTTTTCTTTGTTAGCATTTGGACATTCAATTTTGATATGTCCTTGTTTTCCACAGTTATAACATGTAAAATTAGAAGAGTTTGATTCATTATGTTTGGAAGTATACCTTTTGGGATTACCTTTGATACCTTTCCTTTCGAGATACTTACCAAACCTCTTTACAAGGAGATTCAAGTTCTCACTTTCACTTGATTCAGCCACCTCATCCTCGAGTTCCTCATTTTTCTTGGTGCTAGTCTTCAAGGCTATGTTCTTGACCTTTTTCTCACCTGACTCAAGCTCATTAAGCCTTTGCATCTCAATCTCATGCTCCCTAAGCTTACCAAACAATGCAGTTGTAGTCAAAGTGGATAGATCTCTTGTTTCTGAGATAGTCGTGACCTTTGGTTGCCAAGATCTATCAAGACACTTTAGCACCTTGATGTTTAACTCTTCTTTGTCAAATTCCTTACCCAAGCCTATGAGATGGTTGACTATGTGAGTGAATCTCTTTTGCACATCCGCTATGGATTCTCCTTGTTTCATCTTGAATAACTCATATTCTTAAATCAAGGCATGCTTTCTTGCTCTCTTAACATCATTGGTTCCTTCATGAGTCACTTCAAGAACCTCCCACATTTCCTTGGCACTCTTGCATTGTGAAACACAAAAAACTCATCCATGTTGAGAGATGAAGTGAGGATATTCTTTGCATTACAATCATATTGGGCTCTCTTCCTTTCTTCCTCATTCCATTGAGTCCATGGCTTATTAACCTGCACATCATCAACAATATGCTTTGGAGTATATGGTCCATTTATGATTGCATCCCATATCCCTTGATCTATTGACTCAATAAAGATTTTCATCCTAATTTTCCAAAATTGGTAATTAATGCCACTAAACATAGGGGGTCTATGAATTGAGGCACCTTCACCAAAGGGTAACTTGTTTTCAGCCATTTCAAGTAGTTCAAAACAAATTTAGGACCATACTTGATCAAATTTCAAGAACCTGGCTCTGATACCAATTGTTAGTTTTGAAATGGTTGAAAAGCCAAGAAGGGGGTTGAATTGGCTAGTTAAAAATGTAGGCTATCTTTGCAAGTTAAAAACCACCTTTAATTGAATCAAATAGATCACCAAGTTAGGATGCAAACAGTACTGAACTATACACTTTCAATCGATCAAAAAAAGAGTTAACAGATTGATTTTACTAAACAGATTCTGTTCTGGTATAATCAATCGATTGAAACTGAAAAACAGTCGACTTAAATACTGAGAAAAATGCAGAAATGCGAATTTGAATTTTAAACCAGAAACAATGCTCAAGAATGATCAAGACCAGTTCCAAATGATTATACAAACATGCTCAATGCTTCAGATGCTATGAAAACATGCAAGAGCATGAGAAAGATGATTAAAGCACAAGTTCTTGAGACTTTAAAATGAAAATGCAAGAGAGAAAGGTTAGAGAAGAGAGGACACCACGAATTTTTATACTGGTTCACTCAAACTTGAGCTACATCTAGTTTGTCAAGGCAACCTTAGCTTGACTTTGCACTATTTCAAAAGTTTTACAAAGTATCCACCCTTACACTTCCAAAATATGCAAAAACACCACAAAAGACTCTTAAATCACACAAGAATCACACCAGCACAACAAGAACCCTCTTGCAGACCTGGAAAACCACCAGGAACACACACAAAGCTTGAGAAAGATCAAACCTCAGTGGTAGCACAACCTTGCCTACGACAAACCACTTTCTCCAAGCTTCAAACCAAGCCAAAAGCTTCAAGAATTGATCCAAGATCAATCTTCAAGAGCTGCAACACCTATGATCACGAAGGAGAGAGTTTCCACAAGTTTCCAGAATCAAATCGTGCTCTAAAATGATCAACAGACCTCTCTTTCGAAAATCACAACTTTTATAGTCAAACTGTTACGAAATTCAACAGGTTGATTTTCAAATCAATCGATTGATTTCACTTGACTTAAGTGAATCAGTCAATTAAAAACTAAATCAACTGATTGAATTTGTTGCAGTTTAAGACTACTGCAGCCAACCTTTTAACCTGTTGAAAAATCATTCAACAGATTAAAAGAGACATTTTAACCTGTTGAAAAACCATTCAACAGATTAAAAACACACTAAAGACCAAACTACATCTAATTAATGCTTTAAGATTTACAACATGAATTACAAACTACAAGTACACTTTCTTAATGATGTAACTACATGGAGAGCACACATTCCAGCCTTGATCACAATGGATATCATCAAATCTCATTTCCTTCATCAATGTAGGCTTCATTCCAATGGTTATGGCTTCAAGATAGTTCAAAAAAGCTTCATTCAATCTTCATCAAATCTTCAAGAAGCAAACCACCTTGGCTTCTCATGTCAACATCTCTCGCCTGAGCGAGAGGAAAGTCGCTCAACGCTGATACCGGGTCGCCTAGGCGAGAAACGCGAACCAACACCCAAACACGAGCCCTCCAACTCTCGCTTAGGCGAGATGGTCTCGTTTGGGCGAAAATTGTAGATATTCTCCTCTGATCACAACAACAATAGAACCCCACAAATTATATTCACTAGTGCATAACACGAACATGGTATAACTCCCTTTTGATTCACCAAAACAAAAGGGTTTGGCCATACAGAACCAAATACAGTACCAAACCTTCATATTTATACAAAACACTAAAAGAATTTATATGCACTATCAAAACCAACCAATTCTCCCACACATTGCACATTTTTACCAAAATTCATACAACACAGAATTCAATTGGGCAGAAAACGTAGACACACATACAACATTCGTACAAACAAACTCTGCACCTCTAACTTGGATTCTTGATTGAATTTATGAAGAGACTAGGGATTCCTTGGTGCACCAAATTCTTTGCTTCCACCTCCCTCTCTCACTCAGCCCTTGCACTCTCAATTCAGCCTCTCACTCTTCCAATTTTCGCTCTCCTCTCACCCAAAACGAAAATAATTGCAAAAAACCCCTTTTTCACCTCAATTTTGCCTTTTATATGTGTCTTATTATTGGGTTAAAGGGATGAAACGAATTTAGGCTTTTTGGTATGGTTAAGTCTCATTTAATTATCATTATAAGATGATTTCCAGCCCCTCTTAGCTTCCCTTTCTAGGTTTTCTTTTGTCCTCTCATATTCCCTCCAAAACTACACTAAAAAATAAAGTTCCAATTTCATTCCCAACCAAGTTTGAACCCATGATCACTTAGTCACCATTCAAGTGCATAACCAATTCAACCAATCATGTTTTGTGATACACTTGAATCATCATAAGCATACAATACCAATTCCATACTCATACATATTATTAAAATTAATAATAAAACAACAACACATAATTGGCATACATAGGACTCGAACCTAAGTCCTCTCACACAATCAAAGTACTCTCAACCACTTAAGCTAGTACTTTTCCACATTACATCAAACAATAACTAAGGCCATAAATGCACTTTCTACCCGCATTTATTAATTAATTAATTATTTAATTAATTAATTTTTCCCGGGTCTTACAAAAGAGGCTGAGTTAATATTGGAGGAAGTTCATGAAGGAAATTTTGGCACACACATGAATGGACACTCGATGGCTAGAAAGATCTTGAAGGCTGGTTACTTTTGGTTGACTATAGAGAATGATTATTGCACACACGTGAGAAAGTGCGAGAAATGTCAGAAGTATGCAGATAATATCAATACGGCACCTAGTACTTTAAACTTAATGTCTGCCCCATGGTCGTTTTCAATGTAGGGGATAGATGTCATCGGAGCTATAGAGCCAAAAGCCTCAAACAGACATCACTTCATTCTAGTTGCAATTGATTATTTCACTAAATGGCTGGTTACTTTTGGTTGACTATGGAGAATGATTGTTGCACACACGTGAGAAAGTGCGAGAAATGTCAGAAGTATGCAGATAATATCAATACGGCACCCAGTACTTTAAACTTAATGTCTGCCCCATGGTCATTTTCAATGTAGGGGATAGATGTCATCGGATCTATAGAACCAAAAGCCTCAAACAGACATCACTTCATTCTAGTTGCAATTGATTATTTCACTAAATGGGTGGAAGCTGCTTCCTACGCTAGTGTGACCAGGAAAGTTGTGACTAAATTCATAAAAAGAGAGTTAATTTGTAGGTACGGGTTGCCTAGCAAGATAACATTGATAATGCTACCAATCTGAACAATCAAATGATGGCTGAATTGTGTGAAGGATTTAAAATTCAACATCATAATTCTTGTCCTTATCGTCCAAAGATGAATGGAGCAGTCAAGGCTGCTAATAAGAATATCAAGAAAATTGTATAGAAAATGGTGGTCACGTATAAAGACTGGCATGAGATGTTTCCCTTTGCTTTGCATGGGTATCGCACCTCGGTACATACAACAACTAGGGCAACACCTTTTTCTCTGGTGTACGGAATGGAGGCAGTACTACTCTTCGAAGTAGAAATCCCATCCCTACGAGTGTTAATGGAGACCCAATTGGAAGATGCAGAATGGGTTCAAGCCCGATTTGACCAGCTTAATCTCATTGAGGAAAAATGGCTAACAGTAGTGTGTCATGGACAGTTATACGAAAGAAGGATGAAAAAAGCATTCGACAAGAGGGTTCGCCCTAGAGAGTTCCATGAAGGCGAGCTAGTCTTGAAAAAGATCTTACCTATACAAAAGGATCATAGGGGCTAGTGGACTCCAAATTATGAAGGCCCGTATGTGGTGAAGAAAGCATTTTCTGGTGGGGCACTAATTCTCACAAAGATGGATGGAGAGGATTTACCGTTACCGGTCAATTCTGATGCGGTCAAAAAATTTTATACATGATGATTCCTTGATAGGAAGTTCTACTAGGGGATATTGATGTTGTCTCCAAATTTTGTTGTATTCTACTTTGTTTTCATTCAATAAACACCATTTGGTTCTCTCCATAAATTTAAAGCAATGGATGTCAAGCTGAGTTTGTAAAGAGAATAATAAACAAAAAAGAAGGGAATACAAGTATATGCATACCAACAAGGCATCACGGGTACATTCACTAAGAGCAGACTTATTTTTGGAGGGTGTCGTGGAAAAAAAATTAATAAATAAAAAGGAAAAAAATAAAGCTTCCTATAAATTTTATCCATGCATCCATGCATTTATGCATCCTCACCGCATTACATCATTTGCCTAAAGATTGAATCTTGTCGGTGCTAAACATTCAAGCAGTGTTTACTGACACATCAAAATCAAACTTCGGGTTCTCCTTTCGTATATAGACCCTCTCCAATGGAATGGTCATTAATTTTTTTTACATCAAGACCCTCTCCAATAGAATGGTCATTGATTTCTTTGCCACATCAAGACCCTCTCCAATGGAATGGTCATTGATTTTCTTATGTCACATCAAGGCCCTCTCCAATGGAATGGTCATTGATTTTCTTATGTTTCCATCAAGGCCCTCTCCGATGGAATGGTTATTGATTTTCTTATGTTTCCATCAAGGCCCTCTCCGATGGAATGGTCATTGATTTTCTTATGTTTCCATCAAGGCCATCTCCGATGGAATGGTCATTGATTTTCTTATGTTTACATCAAGGCCCTCTCCGATGGAATGGTCATTGATTTTCTTATGTTTACATCAAGGCTCTCTCCGATGGAATGGTCATTGATTTTCTTATGTTTACATCAAGGCCCTCTCCGATGGAATGGTCATTTATTTCCTTCTTCACGTCAAGGCCCTCTCCAATGGAATGGTCATTGATTTCTTTGTCACAATGGGACCGTCTCCTTCGAAATGGCCGAGTCTGTTTTCTTCTTTGGATCACGACCCTTTTCTTTGAATTGGTCATTGTATATGCTTGATTTGTTTTTTTCCTCTTTTCCTTTGAAACCCAAACGAAATTAGTGTTTTTATCTTTACTCATCTTTTACTTTGATAACCTATGAAAGTTAACATTTCATATTATCAAGTAAAATCTAAGTAAAGAGGGGCAACTGTCAACACCCAATTTAGTTCGGGTAACAATGATAAAAATAATAAACAAAAAAAAATTAATTAATTAAAGTTCAATTGAGAGGAATAAATAAATAAAAAATTAATAAAAGAAAAGAAAAGGGTAAAATAATATGTTTTAGTTTGAGAAAAAATAAATATCTATGTTTATTTTATTTATTTGTTATTATTTTTTTTTAATTTTGTTTTATTTATTTATTTATTTGGGCTTATTATTTTTATTATTACATTATTTTCCTTTCTATTATTATAGCTCCATTTTTGTTTTACGTCTTTCATTCTAGTTTAATAAAAAAAAAAGGAAAGAAAACAACAAAACAAAAAAAAAACAACAAAAAGAAAAAAAAAGGAAAAAGGGAAAGAAAGGTAGAGGTAACGTAAGGTCTCTCTGTTATCAGACCCATGCCTGTCATGCTATCATGGTTTTGTATTGGGAATGACCTGTAACATGGTCATGATGGTTGAAGGAGCAGGAAGCAACATCTGCTCTCAGCCTTATCCCAAATTTCGAGATTGGAAGGTGCAGAGAAAAGTGAACAGAACAAAGGAGATAGTTACATAATAAAAAGGGGAAGATTCATGAAAGTAGGGGTTTTTTGGATTACTACAGAGGGGAGAAGGCACTAGAAATCAGAGAGGGAGAGAAGGAGTCAAAATTGAAAACGGAAGCAAAGCTGTTAATGCATTAAGTTTTATTTTCACGGTAAGTGTTCTTAACTCCTTCTTAGCTTATGTTACCATGACTTGATATTGCTGTTGATGTTCATGGATGTATGAATTGGAGCTTCTGTTAACGTGACTTGATATTGATGTTCATGAATGTATGGATGAGAGATAATTTGAGGTGAGCATAATTACATCTGTTATTTATTTTGTTTATTCCCATCGCACCTGCGTAAAAACAATAAAGAGTAGAGCACAATTTTTTATTTATTTATTTTTGCTTACTTCTCCATTATCGAATAATGGCTACCATACAACACCATCATAAACGCCACAAAATTCCTATTTTGTCTTGTCTTCGTTGCTCACCTGCGTAAAAACAAGAAAATAGAGACCCAATCTTCTTCCAAAGAGCCACTAACGGACCTCCATCACCGAATAACATTCAAAGCCTTAATCCCTTTCTTCCACCCTCGGCCCGACCATCACGCCCTAACCGTAGGAACCAAAACCAAACCCCTTTCCATTCAATGCCATCGGAAACGGTAAAACCAAGAGATGAAAAAGAATCATCGGCGACATCGCCAATGACGAGTTGAAGCTTCTAACAGAGCTGGAGGAGCGATAGTTGGCCCTGGAGTTGGTGTCCCGAACGCGACGCGGATGGGGAAGGAGGCCTCGACGTCGACGAAACCATTGCGGAAGAGCGGTGTCGACGGTGTTGCTCCCGTGGTGGTAGTCACGGCACTGTCTCGCGCGCGGGAGAAGAAACGAAGCGTGAGGATTTGGGGACTTGGGTTCTCACCGGCGAAGCCTCCGGTGGTGGCTGGCGTGGACGCTGTGGGTCTCGCCGATGGGACCTTCGGCGGTGGCATGGTGGCATGGTGGCGTGGTGTGATGACATGGTGGTGTGGCGGTTGCGGAAGAAAGACAAATTCACTTTTGTCCTTTTTGTTATTTTTTATTTATTTATTATTATTATTATTTTAATTTTAAAAAGAGAAAATGAAAATATTTTAAATTATAAAAAAAATAAAAAAAAAAAAAAATAGAAAAAAATCTAAAAAACGAAAAATGTTCTCTTTTGTTTTGTTGTGTCTATCCGGTCGCCCACACCGTGTGACACTCATTTTCAAAAATATCAAAAATAGTTTTCTTTCTCTTTTAGTGTCTGTCCGACCGCTCGTGTCTCATGACACATATTTTCAAGTAATTCAAAAAACACAAAAAAATACAAAATTTTCAAAATATAAAATATCAATATTTTCAAACAAAAAGGTTTTTTTTTTCTTTAAGAACTACGTGATCCTTGATTCTCCACCGTGAGATACATATGAGCAAGGCTAGTCCTTGTCAGGTTCACCTATAAAAAATCAAATCTTTTTCTCCATTGTTTTTCAAATATCTTTTAAAGAACTACGTAACCCTGATTTCTCATTTTGAATGAGAATACGTAGGACCAAGGTCAATCCTTGTCGGGCCCAAAAAATTAAAAAAATATTTTTTTTTTCTTTTTAGCATTTTTGTTTTATTATTTCTTTTGGGGGGAAAATTAAAATTTTAAAACCACATCGACTTTGCATTTTTAATTAAAGGTACCGCTCTCGGGCGGGCATGTAGGGTGCTAACACCTTCCTACGCGTAACCGACTCCCAGATCCAAAATTTGGTTTCTCGCAGACTTTCTTTATTTTATGGTTTTCCATAGTTTTCCAAAAAATAACTATGGTGGCGACTCCCAATCTCTTTTTAAACCCTTTTCTTTTTTGGTTTGCCTTCCCGTCGCGATTCCTGTTGCGAAAACCATGATAAACAATTTATTTTGAAATCTACAAGAAAAACCTAGCTTCCTTACCCTAAACGTATACCAAACTTGATGAGCAGGAAACTCCAAGGAATTTGAGCACCACAATCCCAAATCAACCTAATAAACTGAAACACAAGAGCATGGAGAAATAAAAATGAGGCTCTGATCATGATCAAAACGAAACCAAAACCCCAAAATTGGAAAAAGAAAAGAAGACGAAGGTTGGAGTTTTGACTTATACAGAGGGAGGAAACGTTCGATTTGATTTGAGGAGGACTCAACAATAATCCCAAAACTGGTGCCTGTTTCAAGAAGGGCGAAGATTCAAATAAAGAAGATGAAGATCAAGGCTGGGTTGAAGTGGGGAAAGAGATAAAGTCGAGAGAAATGAGAGAAACATACGTTTTTAAGAAAAGAGAAATGGGACTGCTAAGACTATTTTTCAAAAGAAAAGAGTTTCACAAATTATAAAAAGTTTTTTTTAACTTTCTCTCATAAATATTTATGGAAAAAAAATCAAATACTTATTACATTACGAATCTTTTTCCAAATAAAAGTATTATAGAGTCAGATCATTGTGTTGAATAGTAAAATATAGTAAAATATATTATATTCATCACACGCAGAGTCATCATGTGGTTCTAGCTTGTACTTTTCTCACATATAGGTTAGATGATAAAGGAACAAGACATTCTAGAAAGAAACTTGAATGAAGTTTAAAACTTCATCCAAAAGTATTTGAAAACTAAATGAATTAGAAGGTTTAAATAATGTTACTAAATAATATGTAAAATTTGTTTCTAGAAGATTTTATAATGGTTTAAAGGGATAAAAAGAGAGAGTTTACATATAATATAAGGAAGAACAAATTCAGTTTAATTGTTAACGACAACTTTTACAATTTCTCATGATCTTTTATTAAAATAAAGAATATAAATATTTCAAAACTAACAACAGAAACTGTAAAATATTTTATAGCCCCAAGAAACAAAATTTGTTGTACTTTTTATATTATAATTCTTATAATATTATGGTTCATTGTATGTAACTTAATTAATATTTTTCTCTAATTTAGGTTTTAGTTTAAACCAAAACCAATTAAATATAAAAGAAAATACAAAAAATTTAAATCAATAGTTACTACGTCTAAGTTACATATACGTCGGACTGTTTTGTAACATAGAAAATCATAAATATGATAAACAAAAAAAAAAAACTTATTTTATGAGAGTGATTTGATAATAAAATGTGTGCTTACAAGGGGTTCTCTTGCAAAAATATGTTTCTTTTAAGTTAAATGTGTACTTAGAAGTGGTTCTCTTGTAAAAATCTATCTCTTTTAAGTTGTTTAATGAACTTGAATAGTCTCAAAAAGGTTGTACGATTATCATTAACATGAAGAGTTTTTGTATATGATAGAAATCAAAGATAAATTTACTACTACATGGATTATATTCACAAATAAAGTTGGTTAATTTTATTTCTCTTAGTTAACTTCTAAAAGTTAAGCATTATTTTACACTAACCCTCTAGATTCCAATTCTAGCAAAGTCAGATCTGAATCAAATATACCCTCAAAATATGAAAGGTAAACCGTTATCTAAATCATGAATTATTATATATAATAACATTATTTATTTAACTTATTTAAATATCACATATTCTGCCATTATATTAAAGTAAACTAAAAAATATATAAAAATGGTAATGTGTCATGGAATTTGACAACTATGTGATATTGTTTTATGGTAAAAAGGTATCTCTGCTAAGATGCTCTATCTTTCTTTTTCTTTTTTTTCCCTCTCTTAAAGCATATTTTCCCATCAGTTTCTAATTCTAGCTGCTAATTAAATGTTGTCATCACAAATAAGGTGTTGTTAGGTTGGTGCTTTAATTAGATTAATGGTGAAAAGATAACTCAGATAAAGAATATATAATGCCAACCTTTATTTCTCCTTTACATGGAATACTTTTTATATAAAAAATTATAGGTACTTTTTCAACTAAACCAGTTTACATCACTCATATTTTTAGTGTTTAGGATTTATCAAAATCATATAACAAATTTATCTACCAAACCAAATGACCAACATTATTAAAATCTGAAATAAGTTGTTATGTATATTTTTTATCTTTTGATGTTGATAGATAAACCATGTAAGCATGTGTGCTTCTTTGTAATTACAAAAATTAACAGGGCTAATGAATTTGAAGGCTTTAAGTAATTATAATCTCCGCAAGGAAGGCCAGTTGAATTTTTACTATTAATTACGAAGATATAATTTATCAAATAATAATTTAAAAAAATGATAAATGATTTAAATTGATAAAAGATAAAATTTATAAAAATGAAAAAACAATATAATTCAAAATACTACTATCTTTCTAAGTCAAGTTGAGATCCCTAATTGAGTAATCAAAATAAAGTTCATGTCTATAATTTATAAATTTCAAAGTTAAGAGACTTTTTTTTTCAGAATTTTTATATTCAATAAGATGTACATACAATAAATAAATAAAAATATAAACAAATATATATATATATATATATATATATATATATATATATATATATATATATATATATATATCGACGGATTTTAAAAGGAGCAGGGTCATGGCCCTTTAATCTTTTTGAAATTTTTTTAGTTATGTATTTTATTTACAAAAAATTTAAACTATGTATTTTATTTTAAACTTTTTTAAATTATGTATTATATATATTAGAAATATTGAGAATTCATAAAAATTTAATTGAGTATATTTTTATTTATTTTATAAAGTATAATATATAAATTAAATATAATAAAAAATAAGAAAATATTAAGATATTTTTTATTTTTTTCCAAATATTTTTTAATTTTTTATATATTGTAGTGGTTTCTCACACTCACTTGTGTGTTTTTTCTTTTGTTTATGAAAAAAAAATGAAATTAGACACAAATTCATTATTTTTACTCTCATCTCTCTCTTTACTTGTGTTTCTTTCTTTTGTTTATGAAACAAAAATAGACACAAACTGATTATTTTTGCTCTCATCTCTCTCCTTTCTTCTCTTCCATTTTCTAAGAAAAAAGGGTAAGTATCTTGTCTCACTTGAAAAAATATAAGCATTTGGTATATTCATTGTTTATAATATAGAAGAAAAAAAGTAATGTATTATGTATTTTTTCATATCAGATTTTTAATTGTGACTTTATTATCATATATTTTGTAAGACCCCTTTCTGTTTTAAAAATGTTTGGGCTGGTTTTATTAAAGGACCCAAGATCAACCCACTTGTTATCCCCAGAATCCCCCTCCCAACCACTTACTCTCATTCTGTCTCCTTTCCAGAAATAATTTCCCTTCTCCCTCACAGTTCTGAAGTAGAAAGCTCTGTTAGGGCATACGTTTTTTCCTCCTCTGAGCTTATTGAACACTCTTCCTCCATGTTGTCTCTGTCTTGGTCTTAGTTTTTTCCTCCTTTGGTTCTGTTTTCCACTCCGTAAGCTATAATTGTGTCTGGTGCTCTTCTTTTAGAGCTTGTTCTTGGATTAGCACCTGTCAAGGTAAGGGAAGCTATAACTCCTTCTTTTTATTTGAAATGGATTGTACTTATTTTCGTTCTGGAATGTGCTGAGTTTGTTTAATTGATACCAATGGATGTCGTAGAAGTTTGTTTCTATTCATTATTTTGGTTGACGTCTCATTTTTTATTGGCTTGTTGTATTCTGCTCTTTTATTTAAACTTCTAATCTTATTATCAGAAATTATGTGTTTTCCACGTGAGATATTGTTTGGATTTCAACAATATATGATATGGTTTTGCTTTTGACAGTGTGAAATAGAAGTTAATAATGAGCGGCATCTCACATGTGCATTGTGTTAAACTTCTTAATTGCCTAAATTAAATTTCTCCCTCTTTATTTTGAATTGTGCACCCTTTTTCCTCGTGAGATGAATGAGTTGCAAATTTTTTTATAATACAAATCTCTTACAGTGAATCATTATGGAAGCACCTCTCAACGATATTGTATTCCTTTGCAATTTATATTTACCAACTAATTTTGAGCATCCTATCATTGATTTTAATATTGCCGCTACCCATTTTCCTACACTGCACACTTTTCGTAAAATGAAGGTTCCTACTTTGTTAACCGTTGGATCGAGCTTAAATTTGATTAGCTGATCCTAGACACATAGTTCTTGACTTTGACCGGTCGGATCTTGAATCAGAGGTTGTAGTAAGAGCAAATATTATGGCAAGGTCCCTGTAGTTTTGGTTGTTGACAACATTAACCTTTGTTGCTTGTTTAGTGCATAACTTTCTCTATAGTTATTCAATTAAGTTGGTTATTTTTGCATTTGGTTATTGATTCGATCATCTTTAATTTGAATATAAATACAAAATTTTTGGAGCTTTATACAAGCTGCAGTTTTATTTCTAAAATCCAAATTGTTTGCATAATGTGTTATTAAGTTGGATTGGATAAAAATTATAAGAATTAGTTATTTTCCAAGAGAGACATATGTTGTATGGTTTCTAATATGTGTTTTCAAATACTTGTGTGAGAATATAGGAGATTTCATGAGAGAAATCCTATTCGATTTAATTAGTAGTGTGTTCATTGATGCAAGGAGTCAGTACTGGAGGTTTATCCTGATACTCTAATGCTCATTCAAGACTCATGTAGAGTGAAATGAATCATGTGGTAAGAGGGACATGAGGTCCTATCTTTAAGAAGAACCTCAGGGTTCTTATGACGGTTAAAGGGACTAACCTTGTGTGGTAGGGTGACCCATTGACAATGACTTTGTAGGTAATAGAGGTCACCACAAGTGCAATAACCACTAAGAATCATCCATCAATGTCTAGATCCGAATAATTGAGTCTAGAGTGTCATCTTGTGTGATGAGTCAGTTGATATTACTTAGCTTGGTGTAATTTATGCGTTGTTCTGCAATTCTTTTGTGTGTTATATATATATATATATATATATATATATATATATATAAAATACAATTCAAGGTAGCATAAAGTGCAAAAAATTCAAACAACTACAAAAGCATATGTTTTTATTACTAAAATAGGAAATTTTAGGAGTGTCGTGGCTTCCTAAAATGCAAGAATGTGGCCTACTAATATGAGTGACATGTGCCCAAAATTTTGAATTTTAAATTCTTTCAGAAGCATGTGTTTCTCTCAACCTCTTTTTTTATATGTCACCTTCCATTAAAAAATATCTTCCAGAACCCACTCTCTTTCTTAAATTTCTCTTCCTCCTGCTAGAAACTCCTCAGACCATTATCTTCCACCCTCTCAATTCCTAACCCTAAAACACACTTTTTTTTTATCAATCACATTCTTTAGAACCAACCATAAACGAGGTAGGGCTTTGTTCGTCAGGTTAACATGGTTTTTGTAACATCCTAGTAGGATATACTTAGAAATAAATAAAATAAACGAGACAGAAATAAATTCCTCATTTATTAGTAAGCCATTTCCCTAAAATGCGGGAAATTTAAAACTTTAAACATCCATAATAAAATATTAAGAGTCAAAATATTCCAAAATTCACCTTTACAATTTAAAGATCCAGGAAAAACAGTAAAATTCGATAATTCAAATTACATGAAAATTAAATAACAGGCTTTATAAAATTCCCATGCCACTGATTCCCACTCTCCGCCACTATGTAGATCCTGGCTCACCTGCAACATCATCTGCTCCCGAATAACAAGTTACCCGATCATCGCCACACACAAACAGATAGGCTGAGCTATGCACAAAGATATAAGTACATATAAAAAAAATAAACCCACCCAACATTTCATAATAATCCATCAATTTAGAATAAAATCTCCCTTTTTCCCCACTCATAACCATTATGAGTCCATGCATGCACTCTATATCTTGGAATTTCATGGACTCTCCCGTTCGTCATCTGAAACCCTTGCTCAGACCTGGACACGCATACCCGCCTTTCCTACTATGAACTCCCTTGCTCATAGCATTCTCAAGTTGAGCATGAGATGAACTCCCTCGCTCATTCATCACGATCTCCTTACTCATGACTCAAGCCAAGCACATCCCAAAATCCTATGAACTAAGTCCTTCTAGCCCAAACATCACAAACACATGCATAAAATCCTTTAACTTAGGAAATATGAATCAACCAACCCAAACAGCGCACGAAAAACATGAATCCTTCATGTTCTCGCTTAAGCTAGTAGCCTTCGCCCAAGCGAGTGGACCAGTCTCACTCAAGCCAGTCCTCTTCGCCTAAGCGAGAGCGAAACAGTGGCCTAACACGAGCCCTCGCTTAGGCGAGTCCTTCTTGCCTGAGCGAGACTCTCATTCGTTCAAACCTAAAACTCCTCGCCTGGACGAGAAGTCGTGCTTAACAAGCACAAGTCTCATCGCCTGAGCGAGAGACCATGTCTCTCAACCTTAACAATGGTCGCCTGAGCGAAAAGCTCAGACCAAAACCATGATCAATACTCTGCAACTTTTGCTTAAGCGAGAGTAACTCGCTTGGGCGAAATTAGTAGAGTTTCGTCTCTGTTCACGCGTCCAAAACACCAAAACCAACACCAAAATGCATCTCAACCATACCAAGCATAAAAATAATGTCAAACAACACTAAAAGACATGTTACATAACCATTTGAAGTATCAACCCTCGAGATTTAATCAACAATGCCCATTCAATTGCAAAACCCTCCTCCTACTCATATAAAGTATAAAAGGCTTTGCACCCAACATCAAACCAACCACAATTTTCGATCATATCATACATACTACGCAAGCTAAATTTAGCAAAAATAAAGTCTACTTTATGTCCATCAAGGTTTGAACCTGTGACCATACCAACACCAATTCAATACACAACCATCCAACCAAATCATTTTTAGTGATAATTATCAAAATACTATGATTATACTATCACTCACTAGGCACAAATATATTATCAAAATAATAACAAATCAAACAACACATAAATGGCATACAAAGGACTTGAACCCAAGTCCTCTCACATAATCAAGTAGTCTTAACTACTTGAGCTAATACTTTTCCATGTCATACTAATTAACATTTAATGTTATTAAAGTTCCCCCTCCCGCATTTATTAATTAATTAATTATTTAATTAATTAATTTCCACGGGTCTTACAGTTTTGGATTTCAACGAGTGCACTCTTCGGTTATTCAAGCTTCTTCTACAACACTCCGACTACTCTAGGTTATTCTACTTCTTCCTTTTCATTTGTTACTCTTTTTCTCCTTTCTTCTCTAATATTTCTTCTTTCGTGTTTTTGTGTTATGGAAGTGTCGTTTGGGTACTCCAGATTGATCTATGCAATGATCTACAACTATGGTCTTCTCCAAAGTTTAGTTTTACAGATTATTATGGTAGGTTGAACAAAATGTAACATTTTTTTTTATTTTTATTTTCTTTATAATTGACTTATTTATGGTTTAATACATTGTTCTTCAATTTTTAGGATTTTTTGATTCTTCTTGAACTTGTGCTTTTACGAGGTTTTCTATTCTTCTAATAAGGATTTTTTATGGTGTAGGACTGAATGAAAAAATTTTAGGTTTTGGTATTCAATGGTTCCATACTCCGGTCAAACAAAAAGTTTTGTAAACATTTTTATTGGGTGCTTTGTTTAGTTATACATTTTTTATTTTTTTTGTAAACAGAGCAAGAGGAAGAAGAGAAGTTATTGGGCCAAGGAATAGAAGTTTGGGTTTACAGGCGTCAAAAAGTGCAGAAAAGAAGGATAAAATGACAATGGTAAAATGATGAGGAGAACTTAGAGAGTTAATAACATGGAGTTTGTTTGTTTCAAGGTTAGGATAATTGATTTTTTATTGAGTTAATTTAAATCTGGTGATCTTAATTGGAAAAGCCTGATCATAGATTTTAAATTGTAGCAAAGGTCACCCTCAACACACAATTATGTTAATTGGTGGAAAGGCGGTTGAACTTCAAAGTTTTATGATTTAGCATGTGCTATAGTTTATGCTTCTTTCCACTAGGTTTTCTATTGAATGGATTACCTTGTTCATATATAAGCATGGATTTTGACTAGTGATATTTTCATTATCGAGTTTGACTGGAGAGATTTCACCGTGTGTACTTTATGTTATAATGATTTTTTTTCTGGATTGCTTCAAAAGGATTGAAAAAACTTTTTAATTTTCAATCAACCGTGTTCTCAAAAAGAAGTTCACATGTGCTGTCAAGGAGATGTTATGCATCAGCCTCAGGTACAACCAATGAATCTTTGGGCTGTTAATTTTATCTCCTCCAAGTTTTTGTTGGGTGGTACATTAAGCCTTTCAAAATGTTGCCTAAGGATCTTGATTTTATATGTTGGTAGTGCTCTTTAGATTGCATTCGAGAAGCTAGCTTCTCAAATTCTAGATTTCTTCAGGTTGCACTTTAGCTTCCTCCATAACTAGATCCAACATAGATTGTCTTTCCAATAACTTCTATAACCTTCATTGATATAGTTGATTTACCAATTAAGGATCAAGAGCTAACAACTGAAGACATATTTTTATTTAAATTATCTGAGATGTGATGATGCATTTTTGGTAATCATTGGAGAATTAGATGAAATCAATATTGTTAAGTTTAATGCTTTTAATGCAGTTGTTTTGAAGGTCAAATCTCTCTACAATGATTTTAGGTATTTGGGAAGCAAGATTTCAAGTATATTCTAAAGCAAGTACATGATTTGAATTTCATTATGATATTTGATTGAATTTATAAAAAAGATCCAATCCTATTGTTTCACGTTATGTGAGGGGTTTGATGTTGTTATTTGTCAGATTGACATTAGAAAAGCTCTTTTACCAACTCAGAAGCATGATCCCACCACTAAAAAACAGACAGAAAATGAGTAGAAGGTGATGAAGAACATAGATTGATCAATGAAATGGAGGAACTAACTAATGTTCAAAGAAGTTTTTTGCTAAAAGAAGAGTCAAGGTTTTTAGCAGCTAACTTTCTTTGATTTTTGTCGTGATTGGAAATGCACATGAATGACTTTTGGAATTTGGGTTGTTAGATATGCATGTGCAACCATGTAGTATCTTCTTTGTGTTTGATCAGTAGTGACAAGGACATTGCTAGGTGGTTACAAAAGAAGTTCCATATTCTTAGACAAGAGTGAAGTCAACAACTTTTATTCACTCTATAACTAGATAAATAATCATTAACAATAATTTGTTATGATTTTTTTGACAAAGTTATTATGATAAATTTAATTATGCAGGGAATGATTGAAATTATCATGTTTGTGAAACAGCAAAGCATGGCACTCACCAGTTAAAGCTCAACTATTGGAGATTTTGATATGTGAGTAGATGAACTGAAAGACCCTACTATCAAATTTTCTGGGTAAGTAGCATTTTCCTAGCTATTTTTAGTACTTGCTTAAGTAGGATACAAGTTGAAGATAACAATGACTTAAGAAAGTTTCCTTCTAATTTCTTAAAACATTTTGTGCTCTTTGAATTGGATAACAATGTAACACAAATTCATTTCAAGTACTGTAATATCGGAACTTGATATTCTCTTTGAAGTTGGTTGTTTCCTTGGGAGTCGTATGTTGTTTGACTAGAGCAATTTTTTTCTTCTCTCTCTTTCTTAAGTTATGTAATAAGTATTAGGGTTAAGTATGTTTTTAGTCCTTGAACTTTCGCCAAAAGTTGAAATTCGTCTCTGGTCAAAACTTTGATAAATTTTGATCCCTAAACCTTAAAAATGAATGAATGTAGTCCTTTTAACCCAATTACGTTGATTTTTTTCAACATGTGAAATGTGTTTCGTGTTATCCATGAATCATGATATCCATGAATCTTTGCAACATCACTCCAAGAAGTTGAATTCTACTTTCAAATCTTAAACTTTGTTGATAACTTCATATATTCTGGGAAGTATTTTGTTATCTTAAAAAAATGAAGGCTAATCTCTTATTGAAAGTCTCCTCCTGATGTAGAATGGATTAAGCATATTGAAAGACTATAGCATTTATGGGAACATTATATTATCATAGAATTTAGTTTTCCTATTATTTTAATGATCTTTCACTATTTTAAAAGATTTTATGTTTAATTAGTATTTATCTATACTTTTATATTTGATCAAAATTTATGCAGGATTTTATTCTCTTTGGACTATGAATAGATTATACCCTTTTGGTGTCTCACGTTATTCAAACTTTTTTCCTATAATTGATTTTTGATATTTTATCTTAGAGTATCTGAAACTTGAGTTGTAAGAACATTTTCCCCGTGAAGGAGCACTTTAAATTTGTTTATTACTTTGTTGTTATATGATTTTCTTAACAGAAGAGGTTTATAGTTTCTGAGTCCAGATATTAACATCTTCTTTGTAGTTACATGGTTATCGGTACAATCTAGGCATGACCAATAATATCCTTTGACCATTAAATTAGACTAACCCAAATCTCACTTCTAAGTTGCTTCGGGATGTTAACTTTTGAAAAAGGATACTTTCGGATTTCAACATCCAATGAAGATGCCAGACTTCCGGATGTCAGTATATATATATTCTTTTCATTTAAATTTTTTTAAAGTTAAAGTTTAGTTTTTCTTTTAATTTTATATATTTTTTAACACATTATATTAAAACAAATTTCAATTAAATTTTTTAAAAGGAGTCAAAAAAACATAAAAAAATAATTGAAATTCAAAAACATTAAAATTTAAATAAAATTCGAAAAAAATAAAAAAATAAAAGATAATATATATATATATATATATATATATATATATATATATATTAATTATAAACATACTTTAAAAATAAATAAAGTTAAGAAATAATATAAATTAAAAAATAATATATATATACATATATATATATATATATATATACTTTTATTTAATGTTTAATAATATTTTGTTTTATTCATCTTTTAATATTTCAATTTCGTTTTTAATATTTTATTTTATTTTTAAAACATATAATAAAAGATAAAAGATAAATAAAACAAAAGATATTAAACTAAAGAAAAAAATTAAAATTTTAAAAATTAAACTTTAAGTAAAATTAAAATAACTGAAACAGAAACAGAATAAAAATTAAAAAGTATATATAATTAATATATATATATATATATATATATATATATATATATATATATATATATATCTAAAAATAAAAAAAATGAAGAAGTAAATTGAATTAGAAGAATAATTAAACCTTAATATTCTGTTTTAGATATTTTTATTTTATTTAAAGTTTAATATTTTTGACTTTAATTATTTTTTCAGTTTATTATACAATGTATTAAAGAATAAATAAAATTAAAATTAATTAAACATTAAATTTGAAAAAAAGTAAAAATTATATATATATATATATATATATATATATATATTTATTTATTTTTGA
>Ga0214544_1007038_pt1 | contig 20165 bp, 16 predicted proteins | sample CNSS3metaG_FD_160074 | JGI IMG/M metagenome (GOLD analysis project Ga0214544, IMG submission 160074) | Root nodule microbial communities from cowpea collected in UCLA plant growth center, Los Angeles, California, USA - CNSS3 | ecosystem: Host-associated > Plants > Roots > Nodule | place: USA... | reverse complement strand
TGGAAGCTTGTGAGGTTGGGAGAGATTGAGAGGCTGAAAAGAGAGGAACCAAGGAGGGCTAGTGGGCAAAGGAGAACTATTCAAGTTTCAAGGGTTAAAGTCTAAGAAGAGAACCAGGTTAGGGGAGTTTACCACGATTGATTTGTTGTTTGGTGTGAATTGTATGAAAGCCATACTTAAAATTATGCATGCACTGTGTTATTCTGTGATTCTGTTGAATTCTGGGAATTTTCCAGAAACCGCCTGGCGGGCTATACATAGCCGCCAGGCGGCTCATCCATTTCTGCACCAATTACTACATTTCTGGGTTCAGCGCCTGGCGGTGAATCCCTGTACCGCCAGGCGACTCAAAGCCTGTGTATGTGCTGAGTGTTTTTGCGTAAATCGCCTAGCAGAATGGGTGGTGACCGCCAGACGACGCGAGTCCGATTATCGTTTGGGGTTTTCCTGCGCGTTTGGTGTGAGTTGTTCGGAGGGAAAGCGAGGAGTGAGTTTAGGGAATGATTGGGTGTGAAAATGTTGCGATTTTGAGTGTGATTAGGAGTGGAAATCAATGGAACAGTGTTAAGGTGTTTTAGGGTTGGATAAACAGAGCTGATGTCGGGAAGTTTCAAGCGAGTAAAAAGGACTTGAGAGAATTTGTTAGTTGATGTGCGAGTAACTGAACCATGGTCATTAGGAATCCATTGGGTAGTGAAACGAACTGGGTTAGGAAAGCGGGGATTGGGTGGAGTTGCTGATGCGATAATTCTGGGAAACTACCAGAACTTCATGAACCGCCTGGCGGCACGGGATCTGCCGCCAGGCGCTGTCACAGAACCTTGGATGTGTGTGTATGTTTGCAGGAAATTTGGGGTGTTGGGATTTGTAGAGAAGGCTGGAGTTCTATTATATGTTTGAGGAGTTTAGGTGGAAGTCGTTTTGTCATGGGGTGGTGGTACTAGAAAAGGTGGGAATTGGTAAATAAGATTCGTTGAGGATTCTAGGGTGGAGTAAAATCTGAAGAGTTTAAGTGTGATATGATTGAGTAAAATAGAAGGATGTGATGTAGAGTTAGGTTACCTTTTTGAGGCTAAAGAATAGCTAAATGGTTGGACGACTTAACCTTGTCATTTGGGAATCTAAGGGACGTCAGTAAGGGAACAATAAGATAATGAAACCTTGGTGATAGTGCTGCCACGAATGGGGTAATAAGGAAAACGTGTCATAACAGGTTGATTGTGAAAGTTGGAACTATCTTCATAGGTACAAATAGTGCGTGAAACATAACTGAGATATTACTTTGACTAGAGACATCACAGGTAGTGAAGATTACCAAGTCACGAGACTCTGAACAGGAGAATTGAAGTATTGACATAGTCCACTAGTCCCTGAACCAGAACAGAAGGGTAATTTGAAAACACTGTCACAGTGCCTGGCGGTAATATGCGAACCGCCAGGCGATGGCGCCCAACAAGGGAGGGCTGCAAGTGAGTGGCGCCGGGCGGAGGGGAGAGTTCTGCCAGGCGATAGTGGCACGAACAGTGGCTCCTGGAACAGCGTCCGCCTGGCGGTATGGACTGTCCCGCCAGGCGGTAGTTACAAAAATTGAGGGTTCGAGGCGCTTGGCGCCTGGCGGTACGTGTCCCCCGCCAGGCGGTCTGGAAGCTGTGGCGCCTAGCGGTACGTGTCCCCCGCTTGGCGATTTAGCTGCTGTGAGTCCTAGTTGATGAACTTCGTAGGGTGTTCTACAAGGTTTCTGGTAGTGCTTTAGAGGTGAGGTTGCTGGAGTTCCTTGAGTTGTGGCTCGGAACGTATCCCTTGAGTTGTGGCTCGGGATAGGGGTTAAGCACGTGGTATTCCTTGAGTTGTGGCTCGGAATAACATCTCTTGAGTTGTGGCTCGGGATGGCGGATGAACACGAGGAACCCTTGAGTTGTGGCTCGGGTTGGCGAGTGTTGCCGGTGTGAGTGTGCTGGTTGTGGCCAGTACGGATGGGTCCAGATAGATTGCCCTCCTCAGTTGTTGGCTGACGAGTTTGGTAGTCTTGGGACGATACGGGCTTTGTTCGTATATGGGAACTCTACCTGGCGTTGCGGTGTATGATCCGTAGCATGTATTCCCGCACGTGCTCTATCGGTTGTGGCCGATAGGTATGGCAGCAAGTCACCTTGAAGTAATTAGCAGACGAAGTAGAACACGAATAAACGTATTGGAGATTGAATTGAGGGAATAAAAATATAGGACAATGTGGAAGGTTAATTTAAGTGATGTGATGGGTATGAATACTGATTTATATATATATATGTTTATAGCTTTGTCTATATAATGTGTTTTATCTGCTAAGCTCACCCTATCTGTGTGTGTGTGGCGATGATCGTGTACGCGGTACACAGGAGCAGATGCTGGTGATGCAGGTGGCTCAGGTGCAGCTTAGGCGCGGAGAGGGGATTGTTTTGGGGAAACTTTTACTTGTATTACTCTGTTTTGGAAATATTTGTAAACCCGGATGGGTGACTTAATAATATTGGATTTTAATTATGTAATGGACGTTCTAAGTTTTTATCAGCTCAATTAATAAAGCTTTAAATTTTCCCACGTTTTGGGAAAATGAGGTATTATTAAACATGTGGTTTTATTTATTCCATTTATTTATTTATAAATTAGTAATATCCTGATGGGATGTTACATGATCCCTTTTCACTACTTCACACAGGCGAAAGAGTCTTCACTGGGTTTCTAGGTACAAAAAACCTCACACAACATTTAATTCCACCAAGAGCTTTCAAACAAGGCAAAACACTCCCAACATGCAACACATGAGAATTACATATTGCCAAAAACACATCTTCTCTGAGATAACATCTTCTCTCCTCAATTCTGAGATAACATCTCTCCTCAATTCTTTTTTTTTTGAATGTTTTGTACGCAAATATGTATTTGCAGATCTGCATTGTTTCCACATTAGTGTTATAATTAATGTTTGTTTGCGGAAAAGATTGACTGGATATTATGTATATACTTTTAAGTAATCTTTTACATGCTTTCTGTTCAACATTATTTTTTTGTATTACTTTTGGCGGACTAGAGATTTGCATTGGTTCTGACATGAATACCTGATATTTCCAGTTTTCACCAAAACATGTTAGTATCAAAACTGCATTTCTAGATGAGAAGTATATATTTCTATTAACATCATATGCCTATGACTTTTTCAATAGCTTACAAGTCAATGAGATCTACATTTGTCCTTTATTGATTCTTCTACCATTGAAAATTAAATACCCAAGAAAGATATCAGCGTTAAGTTTTTCGAGAATTGCCAAATCCATGTTATCTTACAATTTTGTATGCATTGTTGGACCAAAAGAAAAAGCTGATTGTTTAGGCATGTGCAAAAAGGTGTTTTTTCTTTTCCCCATTTTTACTTATTTTGTGAAACATAAACCACAACATGCATTTGGTTTTATTTTTGATGTATGATCTCTACAAATACATCAGACCATTTTTATTTTTTTAAGTTCTCTACATATACATATATCCAGACCTTCCTTTTTTCATTATTGTCTAATTCCCTGTTTTCCTTACACCATGTCTGCTTTGCAAAAACAAACTCAGTCATTACAAGAACTGAACCTGCAGAAGGAAAGCTGGAATATCGTTGCAAGAGTTGTAAGGTTATGGTTTGTTGAGGATTACATAAAAGGAAAATCTCCATTTTCCATGGAGATTATTCTTCAAGACAAAGAGGTACTACCCAATGCACTTTATTTTCTTACTTTTCCTTAGTGTTTTAGTTACAATATGATATTGTTATTTGATATATGGAACTGTTTATGAAGGGCGCCCTAATTCATTCATCTGTTAGACGCACACTGATATACAAATTCAATCTGATATCAAAGAGGATAAGGTTTACTCCATTCAATCTTTTAGTTTTTCATGTAATGGTGGTTCTTATAGAACTACAAATCACGCCTATAAGATCAACTTCCAATTTGGAACCAAGGTCAATTTGGTCGAATGTAACTTAGTTCTGAAAATTAGTACTGCGTACACCCCTTTTTCAACCATCACTGCTCCTGATTTTGACATAGATTACTTAGTTAGTAAGTATCTTCTTTTCTTTTTCTTCTTCTTTCCGTTTAACTATTCATTAATGCTTTATTTGGTTATTGTTTATTTTTCTGCGGATGTCATTGGAATGTTTACTGGTGTTGGAACAGAGAGAGAGTTAGAGAAATGTGGTAAGAAGACCATGATGAATGTCATCCTTATTGAATCTGATGGGTAAGAGCATTGTTCTTCTCTTATATGATGTTTAACATTAATCTTATCTAACGAATTTTTACATCATTCAATAGTTATCGACTGGAGTGTACTTTATTTGGTCAATATGTTGATATGTTAAATGCATTTCTTGTTTCTGGAGAGGATCAATATGTTGTCATTACTTTACATTATTGCAAAGTGAAGACCTTCCAAGGTAACCAATTTAGTTCATTTATAAAGTTGTAGTAATTTTATAGATAGTGTTCTATATTTCTGTAGAATTGTGGTAGTCAAATATTCTCTCATATGTTATAGATAAAGTTTTTATTCAAAACTATATGAACTGTATGAGGATAATATTTAACTGTGATGGTGAAGATGCTACGAAGTTGAAAAAATTGTAAGTACATTTTACATGCTATTTATTTCTGTTTATATATACATACATATATATACATTCAGATATATATATATATATATATATATATATATATATATATATATATATATATATTTTGTAGGATGTGGGATAGTACTGAATCTCCTTCTCAACCTCTTACCCAACTGTGTCAAGCTTCAAAAGTTAGCTTAGAAGAAGATTTCATTAAGCTGCATCCTAGATGCTCAATTGAAGGTCTTAAAGATTTTAAACAGGTTGAATTCTTTACTCTATCTTGTATTTAAATTGTTTTGGTTGTATATCGTGCATATGCTTTAATTTATTTATTTTTGCTGTACCCAGGAAAGTACTTTTGTAGTTAAAGCTACTATCAAACATGTTCTAGATCATGATGATTGGTGGTACACAGCATGTATCTGCAATAACGCTGTCTATCCTGATTCCAAAATGTTTTTTTTGTGAAAAATGTAACAAACATGTCATTAAGGTTACACCTAGGTAATATTATTAATCTACAAATTTGTGATTTTAATTTTTTTTATACTTGTCTTTAATTTAATTTTAAATTAAATAATAAATCAATAATTTTCGTAGTATTTATTTTTAGGTACAAACTTAGACTTCGTGTAATTGATGTTACTGATTCTACAACTTTTGTTGTGTTTGACCGTGATGCAAGTGCAATGTTGAAGACAACATGCTCTGATATTCTTGACTTACAAGACAAGGTTAATTTTCCTATGTATTGAAACAAATTCTTAATCATTCTATATTGTTGACTTCTTTTCAAATTATTTAAATCATTTCTATTTATACTTCTTTTAATAGAACACTACTTCTGGGAACTTGTCTACAGAGTTTGAAGTCTTCATTGATAAGACCTATCTGTTCAAAGTTGATTGCAAGAATGATTATAATAGCAAATTTGATCAATCATTCAGAGTTAAAAAATTATGCAAGGATGAAAAAGTCATTGAAAGCTTTAGTGATTTTGAAGTTAAGTTTTTGGTAAGATCTGATTCATTTCTCTTAAAGTCTTATGATATATATAATTTTAATTTTTTTCTTTTTGTAATTGAATATCTTTGTTAGGATCTATACTCTGCAAATGAAGAAGAAAGCAAACTTAAGCAGATTGCAAATGAGATCTCATATGATCCCATTGCAGAGGTATGTGAAGATTAGAACTATTAGAACTATACTTTTTTTTTTTGTAAAACTTGGTATATTCTTACTTTATCAAGTTTATTTATAGGATTTGCTGATCAAATTCACTAAAGAATCAAATTATGTGGATACTCCAACTAATAATTTGAACACTATAGCATAAAAAATGTTTCTACAAAGGAGGCCTTTATCAATAAAGCAGTAATTGATGTTGAAATTGATGAGTTAATGTGCTAAGAATCATCACATTTGGACAATCTTAGTTTTGATTTGGCTACCCAAGCACGTCTTCCGGCAACTAAAAGGCAGAATCGATCTTTGGTTCAAGAAAACAACAAGATCCCACTCAAGATGTTGAAGAACATCAAAATTGAAAAGTGATTTGTGTTATTTCAATCTCAAAATTGTACCAGACTTTATTTTTGTTTTTATTTGGTGATGTTATTTGTTTGGAAAACCTTTGGTGCTTTTAACTGCATGAACTGATGAACAATATTTGTTGTTATTTTGAATTTGTTTTTTTTTCAAAACATTAACTTGAAGTTTCTGTTTATGAACTATATTAGTTATTGCTCAATATTATTTTGTGGTTATTTTTGTAGTGACAAATTGCTAGCTTAATCAAATTGTGTTGATATTATTTTATATTATCAACACCATATTAATGCTAGCTACATGAATGATGATGCAAACAGTTCACTGAAGAGAAAATCTGAGAACAACACTGTATTTCTTGAATCCATCGAAGAAGACAATGTTCCTTTGAAGATTCTGAAGAGAAATATTAAAAAGGAGAAATTATTGATTAAAAGGAAGACAAAGTTCCTTTGAAGACCATTTTTTGATGGTATTTTGTGATTCTAATATGTGTACTAATCCGCCTGTCTGTAATTTGTATTGAACTACTTCTGCTTTAGCTAATGATTTAATGCGTATATGTTTTATTAATTATTTTTTATTTCCAATTTAATCTCCGCTGGTTTACCAACAATTGTTGACATTTATGAAGTTGTGTCAACAAAAAAAACTGCCACCTACATCAACTTTCTACAATTCGTTTATTACTTACACTTATATATTTTCAAATATTTTTTAACATCAATTTCTACATATATAATGAAATTTTTTTTATGAACAACGAATTTCTAAAAATGCATTGGTTATTTAGTATCATTTTCCAAAATAATGTATATTGGCTAACCAAATAACTGTTGACATTTTTGAAGTTGTCTCAATTGGATGTCATTTACAATTTTGAATCATTTTGCTTTTTGTACTTATTTTAACCTTCAAACAATAGATATGAATATAAATAACTATATATTTATCATTCTGTTAATTTTATAATTTATTAATTATCATATTTTATGAATTTCTTAGAAAATCCAGTATTTGTTAATATATGAATTTAAATAAATATATTCTTACCATATTTTCAATCAATTTCTTAATTATTATATTATTTTCTTATGCTATGTTTTTATTGATATTTTTTTTAATGACATAATATATGCGTAGATGTATATGTTATTTCACTACTATAGTTATTAATATATATATTATACACCAGAGTTTACATATATTATATATTATATTATAAGTATAAATATTATATACCAGAGTTTATATATATTATATATTATATTATAAGATTATAAATATAGTTAATATTCTAAGTAACTATACTAATAATTTTAATTGTCTGTACGTTTTCCAAAAACATCAGTAATGACAATACTGTTGTCAAATCTAATTACAATTGTTTCGTCTTTTGATGTGACTTTTTCTACTATTAATATCCATGTCCATTCCACTGCAACCCTCAGTTGAAACAGATTCTCCATTCTTCAACCCTCTTTCTACTATCATTGATCAAGTCCAAGCAAATGGAAAACCACTTCAATGAAGAACTTTTTTTAAGAATGACTAGGTACCAGTTCTCTATTATTCACCTTAAGGACGAGGTACATTTTTTAAAATATTTCCCCTGTTTTTATTTTTGTCTTCTTTTTCATCTCAATAACAATCTTCTTCTTTCAACTAATTAATTTTTTTTCTTTTCAAATGTTTATATTTTGAGGTGGTTGGGTTCGTTGATCGTACATTTGCCATTCTTTATGATCATGGTCTTGAGCGCCAATGGACTTTAACAGATGTTTTAGGCAATAGACATGTTGTGACTTATAACAAGAATTTAGAGAAACCATTGCTAATTGGAGGATAATCTGATTTAAGGGACCGTTATGAATTACAAGATGACCACAATATTTATTTTGGATATGTCGGTCATTCTTGCTTCCAAATTATTGTTTTTCCCAGTAAATGCAAACCTTTGTCTATTGAACGTTTTTTAAAAAGAGTTGTGTCAAATGAACCCCTTTTTAGAGGACCGAAGTTGCATTTTTGCATATTTCTCCGTCCATACCGATGTCAGGCTAGCCATCTGGTGAAATTCATTTAAATTTCAAATTTATATTTATGTTTTTGTTTATTTATATTTATATTTCATATGTTTTATTTTTTTCTAGCTTATATTTAATTTGATTATTTGATTTAATTTGTTAGGATTTGCTAGTTAATTTTGGCAATTATCTTCGTGAAGGAAGATTTAAAAACATTACTCTTCATGGACTGCGCAAGATAGTGAAGTGCAAGCTACTGTTGAGAAATCATCCAAAGAAGTCTAACAAAATTGGAAGTGGCTGAAAGGAATTTTGTACTGCTCATGGATTTGATGCAACTAATAGACTTGGTGTTTGAAGTTGACGAGATTAAAAAAAATCAGAATGTCAAAGTGCTGACATATTGTAATTTTTAATTCATAGTTGGTTTTCTTTTCTTTTTTTAATTGCTGAGTAGCAATATTTTAGTTTTTATATTTGCTACTTATGTAGTTCATGAAGACAATCTTTTTAATATTTTCAACAATGCTTATGTATAGTTTTATTTTCTATTAATGAAATTATTTTTAATTAGAATGGATGTTTAATTGAAATAAAAAATGTATTAATAAAACATTTGTTGTATTCAGAGAATGTTTTTTGCTGTGTTTTATAGAATTTTTGTATGATTTTTTTGCAAATTTGTTTCATTCATATAATATCAACACACTCGTTTCAATTTAACTTTTTGTAATCCAACATTTGAATTTGTCTGCCATTTATGTTGTGGTAGTCTGCAATCATATGTTTCATACTTATGTCTCATATGTATACATGTATATTATTTTAAGATGTGTATACAAATAATATGTTCTCAGATTGCAAACCACAAAATTCATGAAATTTAAATTTCTTAATGTTTGACCACAGATTTTTTTAACAAAGTTTCTATTCACCTATTCTCATTCCTGTACTATAGATAGTACTTGCATAAAAAATACATGTGTTGGTGTACCTACAAATAAAGAAATGTGTTTTTAGCTGTAAAATGAAAAAAAGTATGAAATAATTCCTATTTCTATCATTGTTTCTGATATATTAACATTCCACACTACATGTTCTTTCTTTTTGTAGTGATTTTCGACTGAAAACAACTTTTTGTACTCTTACAAATGCTTTCTATTACAACTACAAATATTTGTCTTTCCACAATAGTGATTAGAGGTACAATGCAGCAAGAAAGTTTAACAAATACATTCATCAATATAGTAATAAAACAGTATACACTTTTGCAGCCCTAGAGTCAACTATTTGTGTTTCCGCTTCTTCTTCCATTGTAACCTTTCAAACTGTTCCAACTTTTTTTCTGAAATGGATCCAAAGGATTGTAAAAATGCAAGGCTTAGAAGAAAGATGGTGCTACAAGGAAGGTTGCATGCAACAAGTAACCAACATTCATGTAAGTTTCTAACATTACATTTCACTCATGTAGTTTCATAATTTGTATTGACAATGTTTACAAAGTCTTCATTTTGTATGTGTCATTTTTTTTTGCTGCAGATTACAAAGAAGACAACCCAAGAAAAAGAACTAAATATACCAACAATGGTAGTCAAAGTTCCAAAATATCAGGTTTCCTAACTTTAAATTTATTTTGTTCGATTGGAACTTCAACAGAAAGATGCATAATGAAATATGTTCGTTTTGTAATGACAGATAAAACAACTCAATCTGAAAAATTTCTGAAAAATGTTATACAAAGGAAATCATTACAATAGTTGGATCTTAGTAAGTCTTTTGTTTATTACTTTATTTTTTACAATTCTTCTTATATCAATCAATGTACTTTTTTTGTTTATTCTGTTACATTCAATTGTTTTACAATAATCATATTACAGATGTACAGAACAACATGAACGAGCTTCAAAATCTGAATGCAATATTTCAGACAACATATGGTCAGTGATCTTTATTTTTTTTTCAATAATATGCTAAAGTGTCATTTTAATAAATAATAACATGAACTTCATTTCAATGTAGTGCTTGAAAACAATATATCTAGTTCTTGCAGTACTGTATTTCACAATCAAAGCAAAGACAACTTAATCAATTCACAATCTCCAGCTTCTATTGTAACATACAATCGTAGTTTCTGTATATTTCTACATCCATCCTATTCTTTTATTTACCTATTTTTATTGTATGGAAATTTTGAAATTGATATGAAATTGTTTTTTTAGTGGGTACAGTTGTTAACAATAACATACAGACAAATAATGGACGAAATAATTACATTAGCAGTTCAAGTAAGTTGGTTTGATTGATATAAAACATTGTTCATAATGACAATGGCAGTGCATGTAAGTAAAGACAACAATTCCTATTTTAATAATTATTTTCCATAGGTGGCACATATGAAGTTGTAAATGATTCCTATTTTGTCTCTAAGAATAAGGTAGTCCAATATCCTTTTGAAGTCATACAATCACTTCAAAACAAATTCTGTCTTGATGATGAAACAGCAATAGAACAAAATTATTCAGACACAAAAATGATGTTTCATCAACAATAACACCTGAAGGTAAAGTTAATGCATAACTTAGTCTGAACCAGATAATTTGAAGCATTAATTTAATGTATTTCATTGTAGTACAGTTGAACCAGATACTACAAGTACAAACAAATCTATTTATAATACAATTCAAAGTATCAAAAAAAGCAAAAAGTTACACGTGTCATTTGCTTAGAATTTCTACAATTTCAGATTTCAAAATTTTTTTACCTCTTAAAGTAATTTGGACACATGTCATATTCTTATCAATTCTCAAGCTCTCTTTCTCACTTTCCACCACACTCATTTTTTCCTCTCTCTTCACTTTCCCTCTCTCGAACACTACTCTGTTTTACACACTCTCCACTTCTCTGCCTCCTTAAACCCTAACCACCTCTCTACCGTCGCCTTAGACGCTCTCTCTCGCTCTTCCTCCACAAATGCTCTCCACCTCTGTTACACCTCTACCGCTCTCCACCTCTCTTCCTTCTCAAACGCATTCGACCTCCTCCTCTAACGCTCTCCACCTCTCTTCCTTCTCAAATGCATTTAACATTTATGCCGCCTCAAACCCTCTCCACGTTTCTCTCGACTCAAACCCTCTCCACTTTTATGTCGCATGAAACCCTCTCCATTCGAATCGCACTCTCCACCTTTCTGCCTCCTCAAACCCTAGCTACCTTTCTGACGCTGCCTAAAACGCTCTCCATCGCTCTGGGCTAATAGCTTTGCCGCCTCAAAGCCTCTCGACTTCTCTGCTGAATCAAACCCTCTTCACTTCTTTGCGGCCTCAATCTCCTATCTTCTTCTAATCATACTTTCTATTTTGATCTCTTCACTTCTGATTTTGAAACCCTAATTTTTTTTCTTACTCTCAGTGATTCCAACTTCGTTAACATTTATTTATTTTTTTGCTTCTAACTCATGTTTTTGTTTGTTTTGTTTGTGTAGATTGTTTTTGTGCTTCTGTGCCACACCTCTGTGACGCCGCCTGAAACGCTCTCCATCGCTATGGGCTAATAGCTTTGCCGCCTCAAAGCCTCTCGACTTCTCTGCTGAATCAAACACTTTCCACTTCTTTGCACCCTCAAACCCTAGCATTTCAATCTCTTATCTTCTTCTAACCATACTTTCTATTTTGATCTCTTCACTTCTCATTTTGAAACCATGATTTTTTTTCTTACTCTAAGTGATTCCAACTTCGTTAACATTTATTTTTTTTGCTTCTAACTCATGTTTTTGTTTGTTTTGTTTTTGTAGATTGTTTTTGTGCTTCTGTGCCGCCACCTCTCTGACGTCACCTGAAATGCTCTCCATCGCTCTTGGCTAATAGCTTTGCCGCCTCAAAGCCTCTCGACTTCTCTGCTGAATCAAACCCTCTCCACTTCTTTGCAGCCTCAAACCCTACCATTTCAATCTCATATGTTCTTCTAATCATACTCTCTATTTTCATCTCTTCACTTCTCATGTTGAAACCCTAATTATTTTTTTCTTAATTTCATTGATTCCAACTTCGTTTACATTTATTTTTTATAGAAATCTAACTCATGTTTTTGTTTTTTTTGTTTATGTAGATTATTTTTGGGGTTATTCGTTCACTAACTCTAAGAAGATAACTTCATCATGACGAGCATTGCGGATTCTAGTTTCTGATGACACCTTTATCATGACGAGGATTACGCATTTCAGTTTCTAATCACAATTAACCGATCGCTTTTTTATTTTTTTGTATAAAATTATCATGTCTGATAAAATTTCTTTTCTCCATTTTAATTAAATTGATAATGGAATCCCTTTAATATGTTGTATTGTTTAATTCATATGTTTTGATTAAACATGTCTTCCATTATTATTGATTTTCTGATGTCTGATGAATTCAATTTTCTCCATCCCGTATGTAATTTGAGCTTTTATTCTCAATGTCTGTTGAAGCTTGATCTTATTGTCCCTCAACTTTCAAGAAACCCCAACATTTGAGGTTTAGTTCATTCTTATGTACTTTTTATATTTTCTCTTACTTTCCATTCACCTTAACTTTCAAGAGACGCCAAGATTTCAGGTATAATTTTGTTTAAATGCATTCTTAATTTCATTTTCGAAGCGTTTCATTTTCGTAATTTCATGCAGAAACTATTGCCATCTTAAGTCATAAGAAAATTTGTTGTTGATTAGTTATGAATATGGCATTGAGGTAAGCAGAGACCAAGGAGTAGTTGATAATGCTAACCAACTTTTAAATGTAAGTCAAGAATATTGATATAATGGAATCCCTTTAATATGTTGTATTGATTTGTTTTTGTTGTATTGTTGATTCAAAGATCTTCCATACTACTATTTAATTTTTTTTGTGGCCTATTGCATGTTTTATTGGTTTCTATTACCTCAGAAAGTTGCTTCTTAATTGTAGTAGGATGTAATTTGACCTTTTATTCTTAATGTTTGTTGAAATTTGATTTGATTGTATCTCAACTTTCAAGAAACCCTAACATTTCAGGTTTACTTAATTCTTATGTCTTTTGATATGCATACATCAAGTCAGTTCTTTCCTTTTTCATCTACGTTACAACATTTATGTTACTATTTGCATTACTTTACTTCTTTCCTTTTTCTTCTTTGTGTTGTAAATTTTCAAATGTTCAAACTACATCTTTATTTGAAATCAGATCTTTATTTCCTATTTTTGTTTATTTGTCAACCTTTCCAACATTTAAAGTGACTTTATGTTGTCTTTTCCTACTGCTCTCAGCCATATTTCCTTTTCTTGCACAACATTGAGCCATGTGAAAAACAGCTTTTGGTTTCTTCTATGGTCTTCGTATTTTTGTCAGTCACTTTTCCCAATTTTTACTCCATTTGGTTAACCAAAACCACAGTCTGCGTATTGTTTTAGTAAATATCTTTACTCATGTAAAAAAAATTGCTTTTGCTTTTCCCGATTATTTCTAAATTTGTGAAATGAAAACCAGAGCATGCGTATGGTGTTGTTTTTTATTTATGATCTTCCAATATTTTTTTATTATGTGTTTTTGTTTTGTACAAATACATGTCTGCAGACCTTTCTTCATTCTTTACTATACTCTAATTTCCTTCATTCCTTACACCATGTCTGTTATCCAAAAACACACCCACTCCTTACAAGAACTCAACCTGGACAAGAAAAGTTGGAATATCGTTGCAAGAGTAGTAAGGTTATGGTTTGTTGAAGATTACACAAAAGGAAAAACTCCATTTTCCATGGAAATTGTTCTTCAACAAAGTACTTTTGTAGTAAAGGCTACTATCAAACATGTGCTAGATCAAGATGATTGGTGGTATACAGCATGTATCTGCAACAAAGCAGTATATCCTGATTCCAAAATGTATTTTTTTGTGAAAAGTGTAACAAGCATGTCATTAAGGTTACACCTAGGTTTATTAATCTTCAGAATATGATTTTATTAATATAATATTATAAAAACTTAATAATGTTCATTATATCTTTAATTTTTTTTAGGTATAAACTTAAACTTCATGTAATTGATGCTACGGATTCTACAACTTTTGTTGTATTTGATCGTGATGCAAGTGCAATGTTGAAGAAATCATGCTCTGATATTCTTGACTTACAAGACAAGGTTAAGTTTCTAATGTAATCATTTCTGCTTATATTGTTGACATTTAACTTAAATGTTTTGTTTGATTTTCAAATTAATTCACAATCAATATTTTCCTATTCTATATTGGGTACTTCTTTTCCAATTATTTTAATCATTATTATTATCTACAGTAATTCGTTTTCATTAATTTACATCATTTATATTTATCCTTTTTTCAATAGAACACTATTGCTGGAGACTTGCCTAAAGAGTTTGAAGTCCTAATTGATAAGACCTATATGTTCAAAGTTGAGTGCAAGAATGATTATAATAGCAAATTTGAACAATCATTTAGAGTTAAAAAAGTTTGCATGGATGAAAAAGTAATTGAAATCTTTTCTGATGTTGAAATTAAGTCTTTGGTAATATCTTATTTATTTCTTTTGACGCCTTATCCTATATTTTTCTTTAATTGTAATATTATTTCTATTGGATACAATTTTTAGGATCTATACTCTGCAAATGAAGAAGAAAGCAAAGTAAATGAGCGAACAAATCAAATCTCATCTGATTCCATTGCAGAGGTAGTTGAAGATTACAATTTAACTTATTTTGTAAAGCTTTGTATTTGCTAATTTTTTTAATTTTATTTTTAGGATTTGCTGATCAAATTCACAAAAGAATCAAATGATGTTGAGACTCTAAGTGATCATTTGAACAATATAGTATCAAGCCATGTTCCTGCAAATGAATCGTTGAATAATAAAGATGTAATTGATGTTGAAATTGATGAGTTAACCCGCAAAGAATCATCTCATCTGGACAATCTTGACTTGGCTACTCAACTACCTGTCCCAACAGTTAAAAGACAGAGTCGATCTATGGTTCAAGAAAACAAGAAGATTCCAGTGAAGATGTTGAAGAAGAATATCAAGATTGAAAAGTGATTTCTGTCATTTGAAACTACAAATTGTAATAGACTTTATTTGGTGTTTTATGTTGGTTATGTTAGTTTTTTGAAAAACATTTGCTGCTTTTAAGTATTTGTACTCATGACCACTATTTTGTGTTTGTCTTAGGTTGTTATTTTCAAAACATTTACTTCAACTATGTTTTAATTTAATTATGAATTACATCAAATCTTGCTCAATTCTGAATAGATTTCATGCTTATTATTCTTAATTTTGTACTCTATATTTACAGTCATAATTTGCTACCTGAATCAAAGTGTGTTGATATAATTTGACATTGTCAACACCATAATCATGCTAGCTACATGAAATTAATTAAGTTCAACATAGGTTTTTCCTTGTGTTTTTTATTTGTGTATTGGGTTATAAAAAATCGTTTATTTTCACTATTTGTGTACCTTTTTTAAATATATTTCTAAGAATTTATATACCTTTTGTTGTCTATGGTTAATTTTAAAATTGAGTATATATTGCTAGGATAATGTCGAAGTCTTGATATTATTTTTAATGTCAACTACATTATGATGCTAGTTACATCAAAGTCATTAAATTTTTATCTATGTATATTTTTCAACTACATTATTGGTTTTGCAACATATAAAACTTATTTAATGTCTTCAAAACCATTCTTCCTTCATCAAATATTTTACATAATTCTCCTTTTCATTGATTAACAAATAAAAAAACCTAAGTAACTTTACATTTAAAGCATGAAAGTTTATTTTTATTTTATTAATCATAATTTTTCTTCTTTATTTTGTTTAGCTTTTTAGATAAAAATGATTACTCTTAATATTTTATAAAAAATTGTCTACCTCTTTTTATGTTTAGTGCCTTAAATTTAAATTTTTTATTTTTATTTTAAATAACTTTAAATCAACGTTTAATTTTTTTATATAAAAATACAATTTTTATAACATTAACTTTTTTTCAATTAGTAATTAGTTATCTTTTTTCTGAATATTTTTTTATATTATTTTTATCTGGTATTACTCTTTCAACTTCAAATTTGTTTTTATTTATAAAAAAATATATATTTCTTTAAAATTTTTTGAAAGTCATTTATACTTTATCAAAATTAATTATAAATATTCTTAAATATGATTGTATTTTTAAAAACTCATCTTTAATTTCGTTTTAATTACAAGTCTTTTCATATATACATACATATATATATATATATATATATATATATATATATATATATATAACTATCTGTTTGCCTTATTTACTATCAAGTTTTAAGTATTTTATAAATCAAGGAAAAATAACGGTCACTCCCCTAAACTTGCTTCCATGGATTCCTCTTTGAGTGTCACTGCCAGAAAAACTTTAGGAAGATTCACTACGTATCATTTTGTTCATAATCAGGCACGTTTACTTCACAAAAACTTCAAAAAGTATGTTCTTTGTTGTTTTTTTTTACGTTTAAACCATAGCACATTGTCTCTTCATCCATCTTAATCATTCAAAAGCATGTATTTATTTTTTCACTTCGTTGACAACATTACTTATTCTCGATTTTCTTTCTAAAAATTAAAACTTTGTTCAATAATCGTTCAAAGGTCGGTTTTTTTTGTTTGTTTTCCATGCTTCATGTATGTCAAACTATATTTTCTGTCATCATCTATGTAATTCTTTTTACTTCTTCTCCAAATCTTACTTCATCTGTTTTTTGGTTATCAAAATGTCATCTTTTTTCAATAATCGTTCAAATCGGTTACATATTCTATTTTTGATGCATTGTTCATGTATGTCGACCTTTTTTGGCTTTCATAAGACAACTTATATTTTTACTTTGCTTGAACTCTGACTTAGTATTTATTTCTTCTAAAGATGTCAACTTTCTTCATTAAGCCTTCAAATTCACGACTTTTTGTTTTTTGTTTTTATACATGTTTCATCTATGTCACTTATTTTTTTTGTTTACATCACCCATGCATGTTTTTATTCCTTGATTGAAATATTTTTGCTTTCATCATCAATTTCATATTTGTCTTATTCATCTTTTTGACCTTTCTATCTGTTTTTTGTCTCATTAGGAGTTTGGACATGTTGATCCAATATTTTTTGCTATTTTTGGTCATGAATTAGGACCAGTTTGGCAGTTGGAATATGTTGAAGGGAATCAACATCAGTTAACTTTTAATATGGATGTGAATCATCCCGTTCTCACAGATGGTTGGTATAGCCTAAGAGTTTTTTATAAATTGCATCATATCCATCAAATTGTATTTAATATTTTGGCAATTCAACCTTCCACATCATTGTATTCTCCAACATGTCTACAATATCGACTGGTGCGAAATTTCTTTCAAACCTAATTGGGTTGCAAAAAAAACATCTGTTTAGAGTGAAATTGTCAAAATCTCAATGCAAAGCCAGCCATCCGGTGAACTTTTCATTTAATATTTTTGTTTTATATTTTATTTTCTCTATATATTTTGTTTTTGTGCTCTTATTTAGTTCTTTTTTCAAGACCTACAATCCGACTTTGCAGATTACGTTCGTAAACGTAGATTGAGGAGGTTGGAATTGTAGGGACGTGACAACACTTTCATTGTTCAATGTAAGCTTTTGCTCCGTAATACACCTAAGAAGTCAAGTAAGATTGGGAAGGGATGGAAGGACTTCTACACATTCAATCGTTTGGAAGAAGGAGATATTCTTGTGTTTCTAGCTTACAAAGAAATGAAAAAGAAGAAGATCAAAGTCTACGTCCACAAAGAATGCAGTTTTTAATATTGCACTTTTTTATTTAGTTTACTTTTTATATTATGTATGGTTTTTGAAGAACTTCCAAAGTACTTTGCTTTTATTTTGTTTGTAATAGTTTTAGCATCCTATTTTTGTTGCTTCTAATAATTAGAAGCCATATCTATAAGTATTTTACCTAAGTTAATTATCGTCAAGTTTTATATTTTAATTATTTTCCTAATACAATATTTATTTAAATAATGATTTTCTAAAATAATTTTTCAATTCGGATAATAAAAATAATTGAAAATGATTATGATGAGAATTCAAATATCTTAAAAGATTTGATTGATTTTCGTAAAAAAAGGTCAGAAGTAATAATAAAGAAGTCAATTTTATATTTTGCAGTACTAATATTTGGAAATACTAACTGAATATAATTTGCATAAACTTTTATTAATTTCTTTACAAAAATTATTTTAATATTTGTTGCAAAATTTATTTTAATTGTTTTTTAGTAATCTATAACTTATTCGAATAATATAGTAACCATGTAAACATTAAAACCCATTTCAGTTTGAACTCTCTTAGAAGTTTTTTAATTTAAATTTAATTTCTTTGAATTTATTTTCATTTCTAAAATTCAAAACAATTAAATTATTTTGTTTTGCCCTTTCTTTAGTAGTTGCATGTTACACTCAATGTAGAAACAAATGTCTACTTTAAGGGTTGACTATTACAAACCATAGTACTTTTGTGCTTGCCAAAAAAGGACATATAGCACAGATGCACATTCTAAAATGAAGCTTTGCATTGTCTGTAAATCATCAATTTGGACATTGCAGATCAAATCTTTTTGAAAAGGTACACTTTTCCAAATATTGAGTTATATGTTCAGTTATGATATTTCCATATCAATGAAATGTTTGTTCTTTTGTGTCAAAAGTTTGTACTAACAGTACCTGAATCAGGAAGAATGTGCGTGAAAAACTAAAAATGTGCCTACATCTATTAATAGCTTTTTACTTGCTTTCTGCTTTACTTTCTTCACAGTGCATTATTAATTGGTTTTGTTATTACTTTTCTATTATTAATTTTAAATCTTAATCTTATTTGATTTCCAACCTGTTCTGAATTTGTAAAACACCATAATACAACAATACAATGCATAACTTCTGCACACTTTGAACATTATCATAACAAAATGGATTCAAATGATTCAACAAATGGAAGAAGAAAAAGGAAGAACATTGTCTCACAAAATATTTCCAATAGCTTGATGAAGTCCACAAGTTAAATAAATTTATGTTTCTCACATTGTATTTTAAACTTTCTTTATTTTTTCTATCTCATTTCATTCGTTTCTCATCCAATTCAATTAAATCCACACTTATACGTAAAAACAAAGATGTAAATACTAATCTTACTTCATGTATGTTATTTTTTTTTTGTTCTTTTGATTGCAGTTACAAATGAGGACAGATCCAGTCACAGTGAAGCATTTCCTTTTCCAAATACTACACCTCTTTCTCAGTTAAGAAATTGTGGTAATCATTTTTTCATTCACTATAAATTTCATGCAACAAATTTATTATTGCATTCATTATTGTCAATTTGTTTTTAATTTCCTTCACAAATATTGATATCAAAAAGGCACCAAAATCAATTTACTCAATGCACTAACACAAATATGGAATTTGTAAAAACTTACAGTGTGATAGTTTTCAATATGTTTATTATTTGTGTTGCATAGTTACATTGCTTATCCTACTAAACTAAAGAAATTTAGATGAAATGAATTTTATCTATTCTGTTCTCATTTGACATTTTAACAATTCTACCAGTATGGAAAGAAAATGTTACCCTAGATTCAACTATCAAAACCTACTTATCTCTCAATGAAGATAGACACATGCAGAATAAAAGAATTCAATCTACAAATAGAAAGCCACTTTCCGAGTTGACATATTGTGGTAAGTTTGTTATTTTAATTTAAATTTCATTCAAATGCAGTACAAATGCTAGCACTACAAACTTATTAGTCCCATTATTCATCTTTAATGCATATTATACAATTAACACACATGGATATTAGATGACATCATTTCATAATCAATTTGTTTCATCTTTAAATGCATTTCATAATCATTTGTTTAACTGCATTTTGCAGAA
>Ga0214544_1007035_pt1 | contig 20168 bp, 9 predicted proteins | sample CNSS3metaG_FD_160074 | JGI IMG/M metagenome (GOLD analysis project Ga0214544, IMG submission 160074) | Root nodule microbial communities from cowpea collected in UCLA plant growth center, Los Angeles, California, USA - CNSS3 | ecosystem: Host-associated > Plants > Roots > Nodule | place: USA... | reverse complement strand
TATATATATATATATATATATATCTAACAATCACAATGTGAATCCTTCATTTTTTTTTTCCATTATAGTACTACACTTCACACTCTATAATGCATCTGAATTCCAAAAATATAATCTCAATCCACATTCTTCAATATTAATCACAGAAAAACAATTAACTACAGTGTTACATATTATATTACATATATCATATAATTATATAACAATCACAATGTGAACATTCATTATTTTTTATCCATTATAGCACTGCACTTCACACTAAGAATCATCTTGCATCCACATTGGCGACATTATTACTACAACATCAATCAAAATTTAATCACGAAACACAACACATGCAAAATGTAAAATGTGAATGGCAAGCCTAAACTCACCTTCGGGCAGTGGATAACGAATTGTTTGACGGCGCGATTCCACCGCCATCGCCACCAGCTTTGCCGTAGGAACCTCTTTGCTGGTTAAAGGTGGAGGATCGTCCGTTTCTTCTGTAAACGACGTCGTTCTTTTCCACCTTTGATTGATTGAAGGACATATATCCCAACCCCTTCGAACACCTCACAGCAATGCAGTTTCTTCCACAACGAAAGAAAAAGAAAACGCAGAGAAAACTGAATCTCGTTCTTCAATTCTCGTCGAAAACGAATGAGAAAAACAGAGTGAGAAAGAGTGTAGTGTGCCTATGATTTTGTTTCGTTAGAGAAAAAAGAGAAAAAAAATAAAATAAAAATAAAAATGAAAAAAAAAGAAGAAAGAGAAAAGAAAAACCCAAACAAATACCTTACAGTGTGGAGTGAGGGAAGGGTCAAAAGAAGAAATAGCCTTTTTAGGAGATCATCACACACACAATTCCAATGAGTTGCGGATTTTGTGACACCTTTTATTCACACTCCCTTATTTTTCTCTTTTTTTTCTTCACTTTATCATTAATTCACATTTATTCTTGTTTTTATATAAAATGTGGATCTATTTTCTTTTTCAGAGTGAAATTTCTGTAATTAATTTTGTGTAATTATATTTATACAAGAGTTTTATACTAGTATAACATCTATGTTTCATCACCTCTACATGAATAAATATTACATTTGTTCAAATGTATATTAAATATATATTTTTATGCTGTAATATTGTCGTGTCCAAAAGTGTTGGTTTTCTGAAAAGTTTTGTTACTAAGGTTTTAATTTGTAAACAGTTTCATCTAATCTGTATCCACCAAATGCACTGGTTCAAGAATAATGTCACTTTCATCAAAAAGAATTGGGATTGATTTGGATGAAGATATGTCTTTCACACAACAAAAGTGTTTGATAATACTTTGTTCATTCACTATGTATAGCCTTGAATCAGACAAAACCAGAATCTTTTCCTTCACTCTGTTGAAATTGTTAAAATTATATACAATATGTTCTTGAAACTGAAAAACTACAGAATAAGTCATTTTCAGATAAACTGTTGAAAATCTCGTATCGTTGAAAATAAAGTCAATTTATATTGAATACGTGTTTGGTTCTGCATCAAATTGATGTAGAATTGATTTTCTAACACAGAATCGGTATGTGTTTGATTTCCAAAATCAATTAAAGAGTAAAAGATTCACGTTGAATAAGAAACAACTAATTCTTGTTTCTGCGTTGAAGAATTGATTTAGCTAGAATCAATTCTCCGACACTGAACCAAACACACCTTGAATTAGGCTTAAAATCTTAGAATCATGCATCAAAGTCTATTCTAACAAAATTTGGTGGTTAAACTTAAAGTTCACTTTCTATCAAAAATATATCATATATCTAGATGCATCTTTCATTCTCCGTGTTGTATACAATCAAGAGATAACAGCCCTATATATGGTATGAATGCTTTGACTTGAATTCTAGAAACCACCTCAGAAATTTTAGCAAGAAAACTTACAAGAGATTTTTTTTTGTAGTTCAGTTTAAGATGATTGTGTCATCAAATCTATCTAGACCAATGACCACCTGTATGAAAAATATGCAGAACATAAAGATACAGTGTTAAACACAACTCTATGTTACAAACAAGCTTTCTATGTTACAAACCATCCTATCCATTTTGTTCTTCATTGTATTCCTAGAGCTTGGATCCTCTTGACCAGAGACAAAGAGCAAGAGTTTCTTTCTCTCCATTCTTCACTGCTCTCCAAGTTCTCCCCCATGATTAATTTCTCATTTCCATCAAGAATGCTCACTATCTGTCTTGTGCTTGGTCTCAGCTTTGGATCAGAACGAGTGCATGCAACTCCTAACCTCACCAATCTCATTAGCTCCTTGTGATTGTACTCTCCATTTAGTCTTATATCAGCTAGTGCCTCAAGTGATCTTTTTCTCATCTCAAATTCATGGACCTTCTTCACCAAAAGCACCTCAGGTTGCCTGAAATCCACAGCCTTAAGTCCACTCACAATCTCAAGCACCACCACACCAAAGCTATAAACATCAGCAGCCACCGTTGCTTCTCCTGATTCCACATATTCTGGTGACATGTAGCCGTAAATCCCACAAACAGACTTGTTCCTGGTGCTGATCACATGATGGCCATGCTCATTCCTTGACAGAAACTCAGCCAGAGCAAAACTACCAAGTCTTGGTGTCATGTCAGGTTCAAGAGTCACTGCTGAAGAGGTTATGTTCCTGTGAATTACCTGTTCATCCCATTCTTCATGCAGATAGAGAAGTGCAGATGCAAGTGATTTCACTATGTTGTATCTATGGTGCCATTTGAGAACAGAATAACCCTTTTTAGAAGGATTTCTGTGATGGTGGTGAAGTTGGTGGCTGAGAAATCTTCTAGCTGAGTAATCATACACCACAAGCATCTCTCCTTGCTCAGTGCACCACCCTCTGAGCTGCACCAAGTTCCTGTGGCGAAGTTTTGCAAGGTTTCTCAGCTCATTGGAGAATCTCTGGCGCAGTGCAGGGCATGTCTTCAAGCCAAGGCGTTTCACCATGACATGGCAGTGGCCATCAAGGACTCCATGGTAAGCAGTTCCAAAGTCTAACTCGGCCACCCTTTTGGATTCTGAGAAGTTCTCTGTGGCTGAAACAATCTCCTTGAATGGTATCTCCCTAGGTGTTTGAACCACAGAAAATGATGGCTGCTTATGCATCGTTCTCTTGCTACTCTTGGAGGAATTAGTTCCACCTCCACCGTTTCTATGTTCAGCTTCAGCTGTTACATATATGGTATTTCCTGTGGCAGTGACATACCTTGAAATGAAACTAGCACGATTGCTTGAACTTTCTGTTCCTGTGCCTGAACCAGTCCCTTTTGAGCTGCTTGGACTAGTCTCAGATGAAGAGGACAAAGAGATGTACATAGGATGGGAGTGAAACGAAGGAAGTGTTGGCAATGGCAATGACATAGCATTTGACATGTCAGAAAGTGCTTCTACAATCCACTTCATGCTTGGTCTCAACACAGGGTCATGGAGTGTGCACAAGAGACCTATGTGAAGCAAGTTCTCCATCTCAAAAACCTTGTAGGAACCTTGCATCAGCCTTGCATCCCCAGCATCAACGAGCCTCCCTTCATCACTGAGCCTTCTGATCCAATCAAGCAAGATGATTTTCTCATCTGGGTATGTGAGATCAATGGCTCTCCTTCCAGACACCACCTCCAACACAACGATTCCAAAGCTGAAAACATCAGATTTTGAGGTTGCAACACTCCTTCTCTGGAAGCTCTCTGGTGGCAAGTACCCAATTGTGCCACCAATCCTTGTGGTCTCACTCAACCTGAAATGCTCAAACTTGCTTGATGCTGCTGCTGATGATGCTTTCCCAGTCTCATATTCATACTCAACAAGGTCATGCTCAAGCCACCTTGCCAAGCCAAAATCCCCCAACCTAGCATTGTAGTGGGAATCAAGCATCACATTGCTGGTCTTCACATCCCTGTGAATGATCTGAGTCTCCAACTGCTCATGCAGATAGTGCAACGCACAAGCCAAACCCTTCACAATTTTCCCACGCCTCACCCACCCAAGTGCCTCCTCTTTCAAGTTCTTCCGAAACAGCACCCTGTCAAGGCTGAGATTAGGCATGTAATCATACACAAGATAAAGTTGATCCTCAAAAACACACCAACCCCTCAAGGGAACAAGGTTCTTGTGGCGAAGATGCGCCACTGCTGCTAGTTCTGCTGCAAAAGTCTTCTCAAACTGGCCACCTTTCCCTGCCAAGCAGCACTTCACAGCCACCACTGTTCCATCACTCGGCATAACAGCTTTGTACACTTTGCCAAAACCTCCACTTCCCAGAACCTCCTCCTCAGAGAAACCCCTTGAACCTATGTAAAGTTCGGCATAGCTGAAAATCCTTGGATTGTTGCTGTCCCTTCCAATCTTTGAAGAGAGTTGCACACCCTCCATGTCATGAAACACACAAGATGATGATGAGGGCTTGCTTTGTCTTGCACCATGTTGGCATAGATTCCACCACTTTGACTCACACAACCTTGTTAAGGAACCTTGAAGGGTAGCAGCAACATGGCCTCCACATGTCCCTTTGGCCTTAACCTTTTTCTGTGTCCCTTTATGCTTTGGTGGGGTTGCATGAAGTGGCTCTAGTTTATCATAGTCTGAGGGCATGACAAGGCACAGGTGTGTGAGCTGCATAGTGTTTGTTGTGAGAATGGATGTTGAAAGCATAAGCATAAGCATGAGCAATTAGCTAGGACATGGAGATTGCAATGAATGGCATTAGTGCTAATGCTGCGTAGGAAAAAGATGTTGAAGTTTGGGTATTTGATGATGATGGCAATGCCATTGTTGATGGATTTATTCAACGCGTTAAGTTTGCACGGTTGAATTGAGTGCAACCATTTGCCAAATTGGAACCTACCACCACCTCTGATATGACGTCTCCAAAATCATTATTCTTTTGTATTATCACTGTCCACTTCATATTTCTATACACTAAAATGTTTCGGCTCTCATATCACTTGTTAGGATTTACAGAGAAAGTTTCACCGGAGAAATACAACACCAATGAGACCTGAGTTCAACCACATAAAATATTGACACCACTTTCAACTCAAAACCTTAAAACAATAGGTTTATGGGTCTTTTATTCTTATATAGTACTATATTTTCTCATTTCTATCCAATATGAGACTTAGACTCACACTTAGATTCTTAACATGTATCACCATGAATCCGAAATATTGTATACTTTAAAACTGTCAGGATTTTATTCTTAAAAAGAACTCCATGAGTACAAAAAGGAGAAAGGAATATTTAAACTACTTTTAATCTAGATTCAATGATAGGTTCTTAAAGAATCATGCATGGTTAAAGCTTATTTATTTAACAAGAAGATCAAACTGAGTTTAACTGGTTTTGGAACAATTGATTAACGATGAAGCAATGTGATCTGTGACAAAGGTAGAAGGATTTTAACATGCAAAATTTGAAAAGTAAAAGTTGATAAAAAGGAGAAAGAAAACTTCTAATAAAAATGATGAAGCAACAGAAAAAACTAACATAGTTTTGGCTTTATGTCAACGGAAGTCCTTGTCAGTTCTTCACAAAAAAACAACTACAGAAGCTTTTTTTTTTTCCATATTAATTAAAAAAAAAATACACCGATAAATAAACAATCAAAAATGAAAAATAATATCGTACTTTGAGTCTTTTTTTTTAGTTAAAAACTCGAGGTTGTTGAGATATCTGTTTTCACATATAGTTTTTCATTGAAACTGTTGAACTTTGTTTGCGTAATTGTTGGAAAAACTAAGCCGTCGTACGTATGTGTCTGTTTTAAATTAAGGAAAATAGTTGGATTTTTTTTTTTGGAGTGTTTTGAAAAAAATAAATAAATAAAACGAATTAATTTAATTAAGTACTTTTCTTCTCAATGTTGTTTTGGTTTACTGAGAAAAACAAATATGATGTGATCACTTTTATGTGTCGAAAGTAAATAAATGCATAACTTAATGGTTAGCATGGAAAAGATAAATCACTAACTTAATGGTTAATCATCTTTTCTTGGTTTTAATCATTAAAATTTATTTTTCTAGATGATAAGATAACGTGTTATTCTCTTACTAAAGAAGAAAGATATTTCTTGGTAAGGGTAAAAGTAAAAGTTCATAAAAACCATAAAAATGGAAAAATATGAATAAAAATCAACAATGTTTGCCACATGCCAAAGAATGTCTCAATCAAATGAAAAAAAAAAAAAAACTAGGTTCATTATTTTGACATTAAAACAAAAACCCTAAGCATATCAATGTAGGTGATACATAACTATCTCTTATACGTGATTGTGTTGACAATAGTTCAATTCTTAAGTGTACATATGAAAGGAAACTTATTGAAAGAGATCAATTTCATTTTGACTTTTTTTGTATATGCATGATATAGGATAAAGGTTCTAGGTTGTTCATAGTTTAGTTTCAATCGTTATTTTTATTTTTTGTGTAAAAAATTAAAATAAATCATTCAAGCATTCTTTTGCATGAAGTTGAAACAATTAATATCGATCAATTTTACAAACAAAAAATAATTAATTATTATAATAAATAATTTAGATAGTAATTTACATACTAAAATTGATTGAAATGAATAATGTCTCAAAGTCAAGGTTTGTTTAAGTTATTTATGTAAACCAAAAATTTATGTATGATTGTTTTGTATGCATATGAATACGAAATGCATTATCATTTTAAAAAGACTAATTAATGTTAGTGTTACTCATTTTTTATGTTTCTGCTTCATGTCATCTATTATATCAAACGTATTTTTATTTCTTTTGTATTATAAAATACGTCGCTAGTTTTTTTTTTTTTTTTTTGACATAGATAACATTGCTAATATAATAAAAATAAAACAAAAAACACCTTAATTTCATGTTTTTAGTTGTTTTATCAAAATATTTTGGTTAAACCTTTACTAGAAATTTTCATATTATATGAAATTTTTCTTGTAAATTTGTTAAAAGAATTTGCAAGAAAAACTCTTTTTTTGCCATTTTTTTCTAAAAATTTTAACAGATAATTTCTTCGTGGGTAATTATTTTCTACAAAATTATAAAATTTACAAGTATTTCTTACAAAATTTGTTGCAAAAAGTGTTTTATACAAAATATTTTGCAAGAAAATTGATAACAATTTCTTGCAATTTTTTTTCAACAAAATTTGTAAGTATTTTCTACAAAAATATTTTCAAAAGAAAATTAATAGAAAATTTTAGTTTTTTTAGTAGTGAGCGTATAAATTAAGAGATAAATAATAAAAAATATATTAATATTGCTAATATTCTTATTTAATGTTTTTTTTTTTGAGTACGAGTTAGACACAGTATTAGGTAAACCAACCAAAAGTTAAACTAACATAACTCTGGTTTAATGCATTGATTTTTAGAGTTAAACTTATTTAACACAAAACATTAATAAGATTTGAAATTGTAAAGACTAATCATTTTGGGATAAATAAATAAAAAAATTAAAATAATGATGTGAAAAGGAGATATAATATTTGTTTAAACCAAGCTAGTGCTTAAAAAAGTTTTATTTAATTAATTAGAATAAGTTTTGTCTGAAAAAAAGAAAAAAGAAAAGTAGAATTATAGAATGATTTGGTTGAATTTAGGCCAACCTCAGTAGTACACACTCACCTAATATCACAATAGAATCATACCAACCAACCATCCAAAGTCTCCAACCAAACCACCATTACTACCACTTTAGTTTACTTAACCTAATTCCACCAACTGAAATTTCAACTCATGCATTAAGAAAATCAAAGATGAAAGAGTTTACATAGTATATATCACTAAGAAAACATCAAGTAATCATAAAACAAATCATTTTCCCATGTAGTCTTTCATTTACTGTCATGTCTATTTTCATATCTCATAACAATGATGAAACATTTCACAATATTTAAAGGCTTAATTATTTTTTTTTAATTTTTAATAAATTTGGATATTGTATAAATTTAGATATTTTTAATTGAGTTCTTTAAAAAAAATCTGTCTATAAGATACTTAAAAAATTTTATACTTTGAGTGTGATGTTTTGTGATTAATATAAAAATTCACATTTATGAATATGTAAAGACAATTAAGCAAAATGACATCCAAATAACAAAACAAAATAGATGACGGACACATAATTGAAAAACATAAAAGTTCTAAATACTCAACAAAAACTTCAATAAATACTAAATCGAAAGTAACCAAGACTTTAATAAAAACTAAATTAAAAATACTTAAAATTTAATAAAAAAAAAAGCAATTGGGGATAAATGATACATGAAATGAAGTTTTAATTTGAATTATGAGGAAATGTAATTTTTCCTTTTTTTTATATTAAAAGTTCTTGGTGTTATTTCTTTACATATTACTAATCTTAAACCACAAATATTTCCTAATAATGGTACTGAAGATAACTTGATTGGGGATATTTTCATAATTTATTTACTAGAGTGACAATGATAGAAAATTACAACTATATTCAATGGGAAGACAATAATGATTTAATATGATTTTCATAGAAAACTACTATAGAAAGACGATGACAATGAAAGATAACTATTATCCCTGCAAAGTTGGACACAAGAAGTTAATGGTCGAATTCAAAATTCAGACAATGCTTGAATTCAATTCTTGACAATGAAATGTTTTACTTATCTTCCAACTAAACAATATTAATCCCAAATGATATCTTAACTCACTTGTGAAACATCTCTACGGACAAGATAAACTTAAAAACAAATAATTTTTACTTAAGAATTTATTATTATTTTTCCTATAACGATTACCCATGCATGATTTTGAAATTATTTATGCTTGTTTGAACACATATTGTTGCAAATAGAATCAAAACATTCTCAATATCCCTTGTTAACAACCGTCAATGTTGTTGTTCACCATATTCGTCGAGCTTAATGGAAAATAACAAAATATAACATTAATAATATCCAACAAAGCAAGAATTGACTCAAGTTGGTTTTAAGATAATGTGCAGAAAACACAAGCAAAATCCACTATTGCAAAACAGATACGATTCAAAGACTAAAATTTCTGAGTAACAAACAGTCTAGGCGGTAGCACTGGACAAAAAGGCTCTTCCTGGTTGGCGATTAGCCAATGGTCCATGGCACCCAAGAAGCTGCAAAATAAAGAAAACAGAACATGTAACTCAGAAAGGATCATTGCCTGCACTAATAATAACTAATTTAAGACACAAGGAAAATCTCATTCAGAAACACAATTCGAAGCATTCCCTAAGATCCAAGAAAACAAGTAATTAATTCTCAGAATGATAAAATCTACGTGCTATACAGTTTAAATCACAGCACATTCCTTTATCAAGCAACTTCAAATTACCTTGGCATTGACACCATCAGGCATAATCCTGTTCTCTGACTTGAACTTCAAATAGTCAGTGCGGTTAAACTTGGTGAACCCCCTAAACAAGAATTTAAAACCTAGAGTTAAAACCATGCACAAACAGTACAAATCTATATATATTATCAAATTGATACTCAAATTGTAAATTGTTGAAAACAATAAAAAAAACTTCAGATATATCCACATAGGTTATATATAATGTCCAATGTAAACTAGAAATAGACAAAAACAATTTAAGCAGAAATCACAGAGAACCATTAGTAATTTTGAGTTTGTAAAACCCCTATCTTGAAAGAATAAAAGCAATGTGATTAAATATATAAATGGAGAACATGCATTAAATGAGTGAGTAACAAATGAAGTAGTGGAACAATCAAACAGGATACATTCACCACTGTTATTTCAATTCCTTTTCATTTCAAAATTTAAGCTCGCCGGTCTTCATCTTTCTTTCATGGCAATTTAAAGAAATATATGAATCAAGTAAATTGTACACAAATCAGAGATTCATTCAAGTACTGCACAAGACAAACTAATTTAAGATTCATATATGATATAAATTAGCAGGTACACAATTTTCATTCAATTGTGAATCAGAAGATTCTGATAACTATACTTTTCACAATTCAAATTCAACAACTGTGAATAAGTTAGCAGTCATGTCTCCAGATACATACCACTTCCTGCTAACAATAATCTTTTGGCGGCCGGGGAACTTGAATTTAGCACGGCGGAGGGCCTCCTGAGCATGGTGGCTGTTGCTGTCCTTGCAGCGGACAGAGAGCAGGACCTGGCCAATAGCCACTCTAGCACAAGTACCCTGTGGCTTTCCAAAGGCACCTCTCATGCCGGTCTGGAGCCTATCAGCTCCGGCACACGAAAGCATCTTGTTGATCCTAAGAACATGGAAGGGATGAACCCTAACCCTCAAGTGGAATGCATCCTTCCCAGCAAATTTTGCCATGTACTTGTTGCACGCAATCCTAGCAGCCTCAAGAGCCTCACTTGAAACATTCTCCTTCTCCCAACTAACCAGATGCACACAGAAGGGAAATTCATCAACACCTTTCTTCTTCATGCCAACATCATAAATCCTGATCTTAGGATCAGGAACACCACGGCAAAACCGCGATTTCGGGTACGGTTTGTTCTTAATTTGACGATAGCACCTTGCTGGTCCTGAATAAAGCACCACAATAACCATTCATGAATACAACATCTAGTTCCACAATTACAATACAAAAACAAATGCACACATTCAAAACAAAACGGGAGACACATTTTGAGACAGAACAACAAACTAATGTTCCAAAACAATGAATTCACACATTCTAAGGTTAATTCGAAAACGGAAAAAAAAAATGGATTTGCATTCAATTTGTAGAACCCACAAGCTAACACCACATAGAAACATAACCCATTATCTTAGGAAGAAAAATCGAAAATTTCATTCAGCTACGTGAGCGAAAATAAAAAGATGTACGAAAGGAAAAGGTTAGGTTGTGAGCGCTTACTTCTACCCATGGCTACGCTTTCGGTTGAGGCAGAAACTAACCCTAGAAAATGAAGAAGAAAGGGTTTTATTTATTTTATACAAAAGCAAAAATGGGCTTAGAGTACATTTTTAATTTAAAAATGGGCTTTTCTGTCTACGCTCAACTTTTACTTCCTGCGCCTCCATAATTACTGTATTATCCAATTTATATGTGTTAAATTTTTTGAAAATATTTCAAATTAAATATTTCGAAATAGTGTAATATATTTATATATATATATATATATATATATATATATATATTAAAAAGCTTGCTCCAAAATGTTATGGAATAAATATGGCAGAATGAAGAGTTTTAAAATTATAGGGGTGCAAATAGTAAGTATGGATATAATTACACTCTCCTCCATGTATCTTTTATTGAAGGATGGGCTTTTGTTTTAGGCCGATTCTTGAACATGGCCAGCCTCCATTAGCCAGCCTCCATGCTTTAATTATATAACCTAGTAATTAATATAGAGATGTTTGATAAATTATTTAATTAATTGCGTGTTTAAAAAGTTGAGTTTAACTAAAAAGAATAACTTTTATAGGATTTTACACATAGTGGAATTCAAATTTCACGTCAAAATAATTTTTTATATTTAAAATATATTTAACTTTTAAAATAATTGTTACATAACTTTATGGGTTAAATATGTTTTTGGTCCCTTAACTTTCAGGAATTTTGAAATCAGTCCATTCCGAAACTTTGAACCAATTTAGTCATTCATCTCTCAAAATATGTCAATTTAGTCCTTTTAATCTAATTTTTGTTAGGTTTATTTGATATTTTGTACGCATGTCAGGATTGTATTTGAGTTGTTTATACCGTTTGACACATTTTTGCTTTAATGTTAAGTCAAATACTATTATGAAAAGCGCTTGAAATGTCAAATAAACTTAACAAAATTTGATTAAAATGATCAAATTCACGAATTTCGAGAGATGAATATTAAATTAGTTCAAAGTTTCAAAATAGACTAATTCCAAAATTCATAAAAGTTAAGGGATCAAAAACATAGTTAACCTTAACTTTATTTTCTAAGAAGCTTAGTCGTACAATGCAAAATCAACTTTTTCACGATAATTATATGTCATCACAAAGTTTTCACGCTATTTACATGGACATAAATTCATTATCCATATAGATAAAAGAAGTTTTAAAAGTATTATTGAAGAAGCACTACAAACTCCGTAACAACAAATGTTGTTGCATAATTGCTCGGTTATGAATTTAAGTTGAATACACACAAAACAAAGAAAAGATATTAGTAAGTGCTCTTTCCAGATCCAAAAGCTTGGTCTAGGTTTTATGTCTTGGATTGAGTTTTGGTACATTACATCATACCATATTACTAAGAGTGTGTTTTGATAGAGTATTTTAATGAAGTAATTCATTTTTTTGAAGAATTTAGATTGTTTTGTAATGAAATGCTTTGTTTGGATACAAAAATTAAAAAGCATTTCAAATGCAAACATTTTTTTTTTGAGGGATTTCAATTAGTTAAATTAGTATAAATTCAAATACCCTCAAAATAGGTGGAATTTGAAATTCTTCTCACTCAACCTCACATTCTAGACTCTTTGGTAGGCCCGATGACACAAACGGGGCCGACGATTCAGACGGGTCCGATGACCCGAATGGGCTCCTCGATCCAGATGGGTCCGACGACCCAGACGGGCCCGATGACCCGAATGAGCTCGATGATCCAGACGGGTCAGACAGGCCCGAAGATCCATACGGGCCCGACGACCCAAACGAACCCGACGACCCGAACGGGCCTTAATACCAGAACGGGCCTGACGACTTAGAATGGCCCTACGACTCGGATGTGGCAAACTATCCGGACAAGATCAATGATCTAACGGGGCCGACAATCCAGACAGGTATGACGACCCAAACGGGCCCGACGATCTAGATGGGCTTGACGACCCGAATGAGCCTGATGACCTAGACGAGCCCTTCCAAACCTTCAGGCCCGACGACCCGGATGGACCCTAACACCTGCACGGGTCCGACGACCTGGACGGGCCCAACAACCCGAACGTACCCTTCCAAATCGTCAAGCCCAACGATCCAAACGAACTCGACGACATGGACGGTCCTAATGACACAGACGGGTCCGACGACTCAGACAGGTCAAACTATCTGGACGGGCTCGACAGTTTGGAAGGCCCATTCGAGTCGTCGAACCCGTTCAGGTCGTCGGCCCATTTAGGTCGTCGAGCCCGACCGGGTCGTCAGACCCGTCTGTGTCGTCGGGTCCTTCTTGATCGTTGAGTTTCCAAATTTATCATGAACTCAAAACATAATTAAGCTAAAAATAAATATTGTTAAAATTAAATTTTCTCACAATAAATTCAATTTTTTTTCCAAACAAGAAATTGAAATGTATGGTATTTTAATTTCCTTATCCAAACAAATTATTTAAAAAATGAATGAAATTTAATTGTAAACAATTCAAATGCAAAATATTTCAATTTCTAACCATTATTGAAATGTTCTATCTAAACACAAGGTAAAGGTTTGACTCCATTTCAGGTTCTGTGGGGAAGAGAACAAAATATGTCTTGGATTCCAAAAACCCATCATAACTTCGAGAAATCACTAAAACAAAAAAAAGAAGAAGAAGCAATTTATGACTTGAAATTCGTGATTGAAAAAAAAATTGTCGTAAATTATGACTTAAATAGTCTACGAATAGCATTTTCATAAATTACTGATAAAAAAACGATCAAATTACGTATAGTAACATTTATTTGTATAATAATGTATAAAAATTTGATTGTTAAATACAATATTTTAACCACCGAATTAGTGACTAAAATAATATTACATTAGTTACTAAAATTTGTTAGTTGTTAAAATATGTTTAATTTGTAATTAATAACCAAAAATTTTTGGTTACTAAATATAATATTAATTTTAGTCACTAAATTAGAAATCAAATTAAATATTGTACTGACTACAAAAAATTTATTAGTCAATAAAATATGTTTAGTTTGGTCATTAGCGACCAAAAATTATGTATCAATATGATTGATTTATTTATTTTTTTTAACATATTTATATTTTAAATTATATGACTAATAACATTAACTTTTATTGATTTCTAACAAATTTAATAAAATTTTATTTAAAAGATAAAAAATTATATTTAATTAGATTAAATTAACAAAACAACAAACTTTAGATTAATATTAATAAAAATCTATTTTGAATGCAAATCACATTTTTTTCGAATGCGGTCGAGAATGTAAATCAATTTTTTTTTTCGAATGCTTGGAAGTGAACATGTTGAATGGAAGTGAATATGAATAAGAATTTGGATGACAGTGAATGTGAATAGTAAATTTGGAAAGTAGAATCAGGAAATTGAAAATGGGAATATTGATTTTGAAAAGGGAGGGAATTTTTTTTTTTTAAAAAAAAGGGTCTTACGTATTAAAAACCGAGAAAATATTTTAGAGTAAAAAAATATGTTTTGAAAAGTGACATTTTTAAATGACTTTTAATCTAAGGTATTGTCTGAGTCTTACATTCCTTATTTTCTCTATCTCGTATTTGCATAACAAGTACGGCTTTGATGTGGAAAAAAATGTTCATAAGCTGATCACAAATTAATCCTTCTAAATTTTCTTTCTTCACCTTATGTATTTATTATAATGTTTTAATTATTTTCTCTATGCACTTCTACTCGTGTGCTTTAGGTTTTTTGACAACTCTTTTTGTCTCTAATTTCAAACTTTATGCTAACAGAATTTATGAATTTTACTTGTCATTATCTTCAATTTAGTATCAATTATAATTTTTTATTTATAATAGTGACTATTTTAGTAACCAATAATTTTTTATTTTGTAAATTGTTATCTAAATTGGTCACATAGTGACTAATTATTTTTTATTTTTAAAATTGGTTTCTAATTGAAAATTTTCTTGTAATGGTTCTTCAAAAAATTATTGTTGATGGATCAATTTATTCTCAAAGGGGGTGATGCTGATGCTATACTTAATATGTTATTTTCATTGAAGTTCATATTAATTTTACACATGATGAAAGAGATTATGGAAATTACTGATTGTCTTTGCCAAGCTTTCCAAAAACAGTCCCAGGATATACCGAAAGCTATGCAATTGGTTTCTTCTACTAAAATTTTGATTCAAAAGTTAAGAGAGGATGGTTAGCAAAATGTATTGAAAGGTCTGATATTGTTTTTGTGAACAACGTGACATTGATATTCTTGATTTTAATTCTACTTATATTGCACGTCATGATCGTTTTCGACATAAAAAAGATCATGTCACCGTAGAACATCATTTTAGGGTGAATATTTTTTTTGTTACATTGGACAAACAATTGCAAAAATTAAATGATAGGTTTAGTGAGCAAACAATGGAACTTTTAACTCTAAGCAATGCTTTAGTTCCTAAGAATGCTTATAAAGCTTTTAACATTAATGATATATGTACTCTTGTGAACCGATATTATCCTTTAGATTTTAGTGAGCAAGAGAAGATTATTTTAAAATTTCAACTTCAACATTTTATTATTGATGCTCCTAACCATCCATATTTGAGTAATTTATCAACCATGCTTGAATTATGTCAATTTTTGACAAGAACAGGAAAGTCAAGGACATTCTACATCAATCGTTTAATTTGTCTTATTTCAACTCTTCCTGTTTCTACATCTACAACAGAAAGATCATTTTTTTTGCAATAAAGATTATCAATACAAGATTGCAGAAATAAATGGAAGATGAATTTTTTTTCCCGAAAATATGGTTATATACATTGAAAAAGAAACATTTGAAAATTTTAGTTCTGATTCAATTATTAACAAGTTCAGGAATTTAAAGGAACGAAGGACAATCTTTTAGAGATATGTGTATTTTTTTTAGTTATCATGATAATAAATTATGTATTGATTTTTATTATATTAGTGATAATAATTAAATAAATAAATTTTGAGTATATTATTTTGATTTTGTGTAACAATTTGATCGAGATTCACCACCGTTACCCTTTCAAACAATTTATTTTTCTTTCTCATCTTCAAAGTCATTTATTAAGTAAGCTTTAGTGTAATAAAGAGAAAGTGAAAAAGGTAATTAATTTTGGTTGTTTAGTCTAAAAAAAAGAGACGAAGAGAGAAAATTATGAGACCCAATTGTTTTTTGGACATAAAGACAAAAAATGAATAGATTGCGTTAAACACATCAAATTTAAGAAATAATTTTTTTTTCAAGTAGGTTATTAATGTCTTCTTTATGAAAAGTGAATCATTAGTCACCAATTTGATCATGAATAGATCATATTATGTTCTTTGTCCACGAATTAAGGAAGTTCTAACAATGTGAGAAAAAAAATTTATTCAATTTCCACCTAACTCAAAGTTAAATAATTTTTGTCTTATTAATAAGTTAGGCTTTCTAAATTCAGGGACCCGAAATCAGAATTACCACAAATTTCAAAGATTAAAAATATGAAAAAAAAAACATGAAAATATAGAATAAAAACGTTGAAGAGAAAATGATCATTAGGTGTAAGAAATTAATGAAAACAATATTGTAATATTTGATAATAGTAAAAGTTGATTTCTGTGAAGCATTTTTAAATCGCAATATACTGGGGAGAAAACATGCATATACAATACAAGATGCAAACTTTCAATACAAATATTGTAAATAAACAAAAAAAATCTCTTATTTTCCATAATAATGAATATTCGTGAAGATGGCCAAAAACATAAACTATCATGCATAGCAACACTATTTCTTTCTTAAAATGATTGATAAAATGCAAAAAGTGTCGTTTTGAAACTGCTGATAATGCATCTTTTAGTTTGGCTCATTATTTATTAGGACATTGATTATTAAATCTTGACAATTTTTTTTTATAATAGGAGGTGACATCTTTTAAGTGATTTTGAAACATTACAAATGAGAAAATGAAAAAAATAGAAAACCACTCAAAAAATGTCACCTAAAGTTGTAAGAAAAAATTGTCAAAATTTAGTAGTCAAAAAGTTGTTTTCCTATTTATTATTGCAGGTTACAGCACTTGGACAAATCTTCTGTCAACGTTTTCACTAAGTTGTCCACTTTCATGGTGACTTTAGGGTTCATCTGCAACATGAGACAATCATTTATTTACATCATGGTCCATGCATAACACTATATTATTATTTTAATGTTCCATGTGATAAGCATGTAAAGGTGACAAAGATAATAACTAGGTAAATAAATATTCTTATTCTTACAAACAACATACTAATTTATTCTATATATCGTAACATGTAAGTGTTGGCAAGAAGACATCACGTGATTGTAATTATTCTTAGCAAATATCTTAAAATAATTAACGATTAAATATGTTTTTCATCTCTTAATTTTTATCTAAAATTGAAATTAGTCGATCTTCAAAATTTTGGACCAATTTAGTCCCTCATTTTTAAAAGATGGATGAATTTAGTCATTTTAATCAAATTTTGTTAAGCATGTTTGACATTTTAAACGCGTTTCTCAACTAATATTGAAGTGGAGATGAGTTAAACGATGTAAATAATTCAAATAGTACCATGAAACACGTTTGATTAAAAGGACTAAATACACACATTTATAAAGTTTGGTGTAAATTAGTTCAAAGTTTCGAAGTAAACCCTAAATCCTAAAAACCACTTTCCATTTCTAATTGGATAATGATATTTTGACTACTAAATTTTGACAACTTTCTCTTACATCATGATATGTCATTTTTTAAGTGGTTTTGAAATATTGAGAATGAAAAAATAAAAAAAATGGAAAACCACTTAGAATATGTCACATAAGATTGTAAGAGAAAATTGTCAAAATTTAGTAATCAAAAAATCATTTTTCCTTTCTAATTTTCAATGAAAATTAGAGACTAACAACATATTTAACCCGATATTCAGATGAAACTGAAATCACATAAAACTGAAACTTGAAAGCAAAACTAGGCATGCCAAAATAATGAGATGCATGTATATGAAGATAAAACAAAAACACTACTGACACATATATGCTTTCTTTAATGTCGAAACAACGAAACTGGTATATTCATAACATGTGTGTGATCATACGAAGAGAATGCATACCTCAGCAATGCTGGTAATGGTGAGAGCAGAATTCCCAAAAGGCAAAACATTGCTGCAAACAACAGAAAGATTATGAGCTTGAAGCTTGGCCATTACATTCTGCACAATGTTCCTTTTCATCTCACACGTTACTCTGATCAGCACATCTTTTCCTGCTACTCTTGCTTCAACCTTCCAACATTTCTTCGTTGCTTTATCATCATCATCATCACCTTCATATGAAAACTCATAACCAACCATGTTGCTTTTCCTCACTTTCATGCACCCTTCTGATTCTATCTTCCTCTTCTCTTTCTCTTTCTCCAAATCTTTCACACGCTGCTCAAGACACTTCACGTATTCTATAGCCTTGGTAAGAACAGAAACCTTGTCCGTCTACACACATGTTCAGAAAAATTGCAAGTTTCTTACATTCATGCAAAGCAAAATCATCTTTGCACCTATTGAACAATCTATATCATTTGCTGGATTTTTCTGTACTGTTCATCTACTATGTTTTCAAAACGATCTTTTAAAGTATCAGCATCCTGTATTTTTAATGTTCAACAGAAAATAACATAAAAAGACTCGGTAGAGAATCTGAACTATGTGAAAATAGATAAAAAGTGAATGATCTGATAACCTTTTTCAAGCCAGGAATAAGGGCAGAAAGAGCGATGAACATTTTGGTGATATTCTCTCTCCTTTTTCTCTCAGCCATTATGTGATCAAGTGTCTGAGAAGAGTTTCTTTCCCTCTTGAGGGGTTTTCTGCTTTTTCCTTCTGTCTGCTTTGAGTTGTCACCAACATGTTTCCATGTTGTTTTCTTTGAAGTGGAATCCTCAAACGACAGAACACAAGACTTTGGTTTCTGAGGAGAAGCATGTTGTGTGAGACTTGGCATGTCAAAGCCAGTGTTCTCTTCCAACAAAGATGAAAAATTGCTTTTTTTGCATGACTCTTCTGCAGGAACCCTTGAACTGTCTCCGTTAAATTCTTCTCCAACAGAGTTCATGTCAAAATCACTTAGAATATGCCAATCACTTTCCTCCTGCAAAAACAACAAAAGAGAACAATTTTTAGGAACTAAGGTTGTGTATTAGGTTATATACCATATTTCATATGTTACGTACCAAAATTGAAACCCATCTTTGCCATGACTCATCATCCATTTTGTCCATCAAACCTGGAACATGGCTGTAGTGCAGTTTATATATGGTTATGCTGTTGAGGGGAGAAGCCCAAACTGAGCGATGTGGGACTCCTTTCGGTGCCATTATTGGTCATTGATTGATATAGTGTTTGATTAGAGTAAAGTATTGGTAGTTTGAGAAAGACGATATATATGTGGCTGAGGCTAAAGACACGACCCTCACTTTTCTGCTACAAGTGGCATTGCGATTTCATTTTGTAATTATGTTGTAAAGCCGTAATTAAAATAGTAAAAGGTTTATATTATTATAAATGAACATGTTGTGTTGGGACCAAAATAAGTATTTAACTTTACTAAGTTGAACAAGATTGTTGTGAAAAAGATTTCGAAGTTTAAATGATTAGAGCATTTTGTACTAAAAATAGTAAATTAGATTTCAGATTTTTTTTTATGTATTTCAACCAATTAAATTGTCAAGGGCCAAATTATTCATCCACTTTTATCATCTCACTTTGTAATAAAAGAATGTAAAAAATATAAGGTTAAAATATATTTTCGGTCCCAATTTTCGTCAACTTTTGTCAGATAAGTCCTAGTTTTGGTTGTATGTTCAAATATGTCCCAATTTTCGTTAATTTTGTTCAATTGGGTCCTTTTTTGCTAATACCGTTTAAATCATTAACGGTTATAAACAGTGTCTGCCACGTGTCACTTCGTGTTTTTTTTTTTGAATTTATTTTATTTTTTAAAATTTTTTTAAATGTCCACGTGTCAACCCAGTAGCGTGTCACGTGTCAAAGTCAATGTTATATATTCAATTTGGTCCCTATATTTGTTATTTTTGTTCAATTTAGTCCAAATTTTTGTTAACATGAATCAATTTAGTCCCTCTCCAAATTGAAACCAAATTTAATTTTTATATTAAAATTCACATTTTTTATTAAATATTTTTATATAATATATTAAAATTCACATCATTATAACTTTGATATAAAAATTAAATTTGGTCAC
>Ga0214544_1007032_pt1 | contig 20173 bp, 5 predicted proteins | sample CNSS3metaG_FD_160074 | JGI IMG/M metagenome (GOLD analysis project Ga0214544, IMG submission 160074) | Root nodule microbial communities from cowpea collected in UCLA plant growth center, Los Angeles, California, USA - CNSS3 | ecosystem: Host-associated > Plants > Roots > Nodule | place: USA... | reverse complement strand
TGTTTTGGTTCTCATGAAATTTTATTTGGTATTCTAATCTAAAATGTAGACAATTATAATTTATTTCAAAGTATTTGATATGGAAGAAATAATCATCCTCCTAATATTGAATATTTGATAATATTATGTTTTCTTTACCGTAATTTATTTTCTTTTATAAAAATTAATATTGAAATAGTTAGAACACGGGTACGGGTACGGGTACAAGTTTATACCCGTTACCCATTGGGGACGGGGATAAGACAAAAGTTTGATACCCGTTGGGTTTGGGTATGGGGATGGGGATGAATTTTTTATGCGGGGATGGGTATGGGATAGCGAAACCCGTCTCCGCCCCGCCCCGTTGCCATCCCTAATTACGAGTAAAAAAGAAAAAGAAAAAAATGAGGTGTGATGAAAGAAAAAGTTTCCGTTATTTTTAATTAATTCAATCAATTATTTTTTTTCCATTTTATTTTATTATTATTATTATTATTATTTATTTTTATTTCTTCTTATTACTCTTTATTTCACTTATTTTTACTCTTTTTTCATTGCTATTTATCATTTATTATTTTTTTATTGTTAAAAATATCTTTTATATGCCCAGATGAAATTAGGTGTTAACACTGAGATGTACTTTTTATGTATCCCAAATTTCCAAATTTGATTATAAGTCACACAAATCAACCCTTATGCTTGCACTAGGTGGTTGACTTGAAAAAAAAAAGGTCAAATCAGATCTGCAATCAAAAATGGAAACAATGAACAAATGAGTGACGAACTGCATATTACTTTTTGTACAATTTTTTAACCTTCTAATAAATCTTTTTTGTTTGTTATTATATGGGATGTACTTCTTATGTTCCACGAATTTTATTACAAGTCAAAACAATAAGTCATTATTGCTTGCATTGAATGACTAACTTCAAACCAGATATACAAATAAGTGAGGCACAGTAAAAAAAATAAAAAAAATAAGTGGGGTACTGCGTATTAGTTTTCGTACAATTTTTTAAAATTTACTAATCATCCAAAGGGATGCACTTCTTATGTACCACAAATTTGATTACAAGTCACAGAAACCAACCCTTATTGCTTGCAGAATGATTGACTTGTCAAAAAAAAATAGGCCAAATAAGTGGGACACAATTAGTAAATAAGTGGGTAACTACGTATTACTTCTCATACAATTTTTTAAAATTTACTAAACAATCTTTTGTTGTCATTAAATGTGATGTACTTTACTTCTTATGTACCACGAATTTGATTATAACTTACACAAATCAACCCTTATTGGTTGTACTAGGTGGCTGGCTTGAAAAAAAAAATAAGTCAAACCAGATATGTAATCAAGTGGGGAACAATGAACAAATGAGCAGGGAACTGCATATTACTCTGTATAAATTTTTTAAACTTATAGATCAATTTTTTTTTGTCATTCAATAGGATGTACTTCTTATGTAACACATATTTGATTATAGGCTTAAATACCTTTTTGGTCCTCATTTTCGTAGTGTTTGTTGCGAATGGTCCTCATTTTTAACGAATGTTTAAAATGGTCCTCATTTTTAACGAATGTTTAAAATGGTCCTCATTTTCGCATTTCGTGTTTTATTTGGTCCTTTTCTGTAACGCCGTTTAAATCATTAACGGAGCATTGTACAGGTGGTACGATTTGTATCAGAGTGTGTTACGTGTACTGTACAAGTGTGGTAATTAAATATTTGGGGTTAAATAAGTGAGCTAGGATTTTGGTAAGGAATGTTTGGGCAGTTGGTGAGTTTTAGCAATCTTGTTCCTCCATTCCCAATTGGTATTGATGCAATCTTCTTCTTCATGCCATCCCATTATATAGTTATGTTACGGTCCCAATCTTCTTCCTTTACCTCTGGTTGTAATTGTTGGAGGCAACCGTGTTGTATCACTTCGTGCACTGTTGGTGGTTCAACGAGAAATGACCCGATTTGTAGCTGTGAAGAGATGGCAGCTTTGAGGATGACAAGAACTCCAAAGAATATTGGTAAAATTTTGGGTACAATCTGTTTCTATTTTTGTGTTAATAATAAATTGGTTTTAATTTTTAGTTTATTGATTTACAGAGTAGTGGTTCCAATAATGTGGACTGCAACTTTTTCAAATGGTGATGTTGATAAAAATATGTCATCATCATGACACAAATGAGGCAAATTAATGATTTTAAAGTCCAATCTGTTTTGTACTATTGTTAAATGAAGAAATGAATTAGTTTGATTATGTTGATATTAGTTCCAACATGTTCGAAATGACATCTTAATCTAAGCATTGAAGTAAGTGGTATTGATCTAGGCTTGGGAAAAATTAAATTGATCTAAGTCTGAAAGAAGTTAAATTCATAACATCAATTCATCCTCATCAAAATGCATACATCAATGTTTGGCAAAAGTGAAATTGAACGAAGTTTAAAGAAAGTCAAAATGCAATACAATGCTTGACTCTCCACTTCATTCCGAGCTCAAGAAAGACAAAGATGAAGAAATTTCCCTAATTGCAAAATTTCTCCTAAATTGAAAAAATTAAAGTTAATTAGCCACCTGTACAGTACACGTAATACACCCTAATACAAACTGTGCCACCTGTACAATGCTCCGTTAATGATTTAAACGGCGTTACAGAAAAGGACCAAATAAAACACGAATTGCGAAAATGAGGACCATTTTAAACATTCTATAAAAATGAGGACCATTTTAAACATTCTGTCAAAATAAGGACCATCCGCAACAAACACTACGAAAATGAGGACCAAAAAGGTATTTAAGCCTTGATTATATGTTACACAAATCAACCCTTATTGCTTGCACTATGTGGCTGACTTGAAAAAAAAAATAGGTCAAATCATATCTACGAGATAAATGGGGAATAATGAACAAATGAGTGGAGAATTGCAAATTACTTTTTGTACAATTTTTTTAAACTTACTAATCAATCTTATGTTTTTTATATAATGGGATGTACTTTTTATGTACCACGAATTTGATTACAAGTCAAAAAAATCAATTTTATTGCTTGCATTGAATAACTAACTTGAAAAAAAAAAAGGTCAAACTACATAGGAAAATAAGCACAATAAAAAAAGTGGGGAGTTGCGTATTACTTTTGTTACAATTTTTTAAAATCTATTGACCAAATTTTTTGTAATCCAATGGGATGTACTTATTATGTACCACAAATTTGATTATAAGTTACACAAATCAACCTTATTGGTTACACTAGGTGGATGACTTGAAAAAGAAATGTCAAATCAGATCTGCAATCTAAGTGTCGATCGATGACAAATGAGCGGGGAACTGCACATTACTTTTTGTAATTTTTTTTTAAACTTATAGATCAATCTTTTTTTAGCATTCAATGGGATATACTTCTTATGTTACACGAATTTGATTATATGTTACACAAATTAACCTTTATTGCTTGCACTAGGTGGCTGGCTTGAAGAAAAAAATACGTCAAATCATATATTTTTGTACATAAGAAGTGCATCCATTTGGATGATAACAACAAAAGATCGATCACTAAATTTTAAAAAATTGTAAGAAAAGTATTAACCAGCTCCCCACTTTTTGTTCTTTGTGCCCCATTCATTTCTCTATTTGGTTTGACCTATTTTTTTTTTCTTCAAGTCAACCACCTAGTACCAACAAGGATTGATTTTGATAACTTATAATCAAATTCGGGATATATAAGAGGTATATTCCATTGGATGATAAAAAAAGATTGATTAATAAATTTTAAAAAATTGTACGAAAAGTAACACGCAACTCTAAACTTATTTGTTTATCATGTCCCACTTATTTGCCTATCTTGTCTGACCTATTTTTTTTTTCAAGTCAGCCACATAGTGCAACTAATAAGGGTTGATTTTATTAACTTATACATCCCATTGGATAATATAAAAAAATTGATTAATAAAGTTTAAAAAATTGTACGAAAAGTATTACGTAGCTCCACACTTATTTGTTTATTATGTTCCATTCATTTGTCTATCTGGTTTGGCCTATTTTTTTCTTCAAGCCAATCACCTAGTGCGAGTGATAAATGATGAATTTTGTAACTTATAATAAAATCTGTGGTACATAAGAAGATAAGAAGTGTATTCTTTGGATGATAACAAAAAAAGATTGATTAATGAATTTTTAAAAATTGTACGAAAAGTATTAAGCAACTACTCACATTTTGTTCTTTGTGTCCCACTCATTTGTGTATCTGATTTGGCCTATTTTTTTACTTCAAGCCAGCCACCTATTGCCAACAATAAGTGTTGATTTTTGTAACTTATAATCAAATTCGGGATACATAAGATGTACATCCTATTGGATGATAAAAGAAGACATACTGATAAATTTTAAAAAATTGTACCTAGCTCTCCACTTATTTATTTATTATTTCCCACTTATTTGTTTATCTGATTTGGCCTATTTTTTATTTTATTTTTTCAAGCCAACCACCTAATGTAAGTAATTAGAGTTGATTTTATTAACTTATAATCAAATTCGGGGTACATTAGAGGTACATCCCATTGGATGATAAAAAACAAGATTGATTAATAAATTTTAGAAAATCTTACGAAGAGTATTATGCATCTCCCCACTTATTTACCTATATGATTTGAACTATATATTTTTTTTTCAAGTCAGCCACCTGTTGAAAGCAATAAAGCATGATATTTGTAACTTATATTAAAATTCGAAGTACATAAGGGTGCATCCCATTCAATGATAAAAAAAAATTGATTAGTAAATTTTAAAAGATTGTACAAAAAGTAACAAGCAGCTCTCCACTTATTTGTTTATCATGCCCCCATTTATTTGCCTATCTTATTTGGCCTATTTTTCTGGTTCAAGTCAGCCACCTAGTGCAATTAATAAAGGTTGATTTTATGAACTTATAATCAAATTCGGGGTACATTAGACGTGCATCCGATTAGATAATATAAAAAAAAAGATTAATTAATAAAGTTTAAAAAATTGTAACGAAAAGTATTACACGACTCCACATTTATTTGTTTATTATGCCCCACTCATTTGCCTATCTGTTTTGGCTTATTTTTTTTGTTCAACCCAGTCACTTAGTGCAAGTAAAAAGGATGTCTTTTGTAACTTATAATAAAATTTGTGGTACATAAGAAATGCATCCCTTTGGATGATAACAAAAAAAGATTGATCAATAAATTTAAAAAAATTGCAAGAAAAATATTAAGCAGCTCACCACTTTTTTTTCTTTGTGCCCCACTTATTTGTCTATCTTGTTTGACCTATTTTTTTCTTCAAGCCTACCACCTAGTACATGTAATAAGAGTTGATTTTATTAACTTATAATCAAATTTCAGGTACATTAGAAGTACATCCATTGGATGATAAAAAAAAGATTGATTAATAAATTTTGAAAAAATTGTACGAAGAGTATTACACATTCCCCACTTATTTGATTATTATGCCCCACTTATTTGTCTATATGGTTTGGACTATATTTTTTTTTCAAGTCAGCCACCTATTGAAAACATTAAGGCTTGGTATTTGAAACTTATATTAAATTCGGAGTACATAAGGGTACATCCCATTAGATAATAAAAAAATATTGATTAGTAAATTTTAAAAAATTGTACAAAAAATAAAACGCAACTCTCCACTTATTTGTTTATCATGCCCCACTTTTTTGACTATTTTTTTTGGTCTATTTTTTTTTCAAGTCAGCCACCTAGTGCAAGGAATAAAGGTTGATTTTATGAACTTATAATCAAATTAGGGTACATGTACATCCCATTGGATGATAAAAAAAATATTTATTAAAAATTTTAAAAAAATTGTACGAAAAGGTATACGCAGTCCCCACTTAATCTTAATTATTTATTATGCCCCACTTATTTGCTTATCTCGTTAGTGCAAACAATAAGGGTTGATTTTTGTAACTTATAATCAAATTCGGGTAGATAAGAGGTACATTCATTGGATGATGAAAAAAAAGATTGATTAGTAAATTTTAAAAAATTGTACATAAAATAATATGCAACTCCCCACTTGTTTGTCCTATGTGTGCCACTTATTTGCCTATTTGGTTTGGCCAATTTTTTTCTTCAAACCAGCCACTTAGTTCAAACAATAAGGGTTGAATTTTGTTACTTGTAATAAAATTCGGGGTACATAAGCGTGCATCTCATTGGATGATAAAAAAAGATTTATTAGTAAATTTTAAAACATAATACGAAAAATGATACGTTGCTTCCCACTTATTTGTATATCATGCCACACTTATTTGCTTATCTATTTGGCCATTTTTTTTTCTTCAAGCCAGTTACCTAGTGCAAGTAATAAGGGATGATTTTTGTAACTTATAATCAAATTTGTGGTACATAATAAGTGCATCCCTTTGGATGATAACAAAAAGATTGATCAATAAATTTTAAAAAATTGTAAGAAAAGTATTAGGAAGCTCCCACTTTTTTTCTTTATGTCCCACTTATTTGTCTATCTGGTTTGGTTTATTTTTTTCCTCAAGTCAAGCACCTAGTGCAAGCAATAAGGGTTGATTTTTGTAACTTATAATCAAATTTTCGAGGTACACAAGAGATACATCCTATTGGATGATAAAAAAAATGTATTAATAAATTTTAAAAACTTGTACCAAAAGTAATACACAACTCTCCACTTATTTATTTATTATTCCCCACTTATTTGTCTTTGGTTTGACCTATTTTTTTTTCTAGCCAGCCACTTGGTGCAAGTAATAAGAATTGATTTTATTAACTGATAATCAAATTCGGGGTACATTAGACATATATCCCATTGGATGATAAAAAAAAGATATATTAATAAATTTTCAAAAATCTTACTAAGAGTATTACGCAGCTTCACACTTATTTGTTTATTATTCCACACTTATTTGTCTATATGGTTTGGACTATATTTTTTTTCAAGCCAGCCACCTATTGAAAGTAATGAGGCTTGATATTTGTAACTTATAATAAACTTCAGAGTAAATAAGGGCTGGATTATAAAAAGAGATTGATTAGTAAATTTTAAAAAATTGTACGAAAAGTAACACGTAGCTCTCCACTTATTTGTTTATCATGACCCACTTATTTGCCTATCTTATTTGGCCTTTTTTCTTCAAGCTAGCCACCTAGTGCGACTAATAAGGGTTAGGGTTGATTTTATGAACTTATAATGAAATTTGGGGTACATCCCATTGGATGATAAAAAAAGTTGATTAATAAATTTGTAAAAGTTGTACGAAAAGGAATACAAAGCTCCCCACTTAATTGTTTATTATGTCTCACTTATCTCCCTATCTCGTTTGAACTATTTTTTTTATTTGAAGTCAGCCACCTAGTGCAACCAATAAGGGTTGACTTTTGTAACTTATAGTCAAATCCGAGGTAGATAAGAGGTACATTCATTGTATGATAAAAAAAAGATTGATTAGTAATTTTTAAAAAATTATACATAAAATCATATGCAGCTCTACACTTATTTGTTATTTGTGCTTCACTTATTTGCCTATCTAGTTTGGCCTATTTTGTCCTTCAAGTCAGCCACCTAGTTCAAGCAATAAAGGTTAATTTTTGTAACTTATAATAAAATTTGGGGTACATAAGGAATACATCCCATTGATGATAAAAAAGTATTAAGAAGCTCCCCACGTTTGGTTCTTTGTCCCACTTATTTGTCTATTTGGTTTTGCCTATTTTTTTTCTCAAGCCAGCCACCTAATGCAAACAATAAGGTTGATTTTTGTAACTATAATCAAATTCAAGGTACATAAGAGCTACATTCTATTGGATGATAAAAAATATATATTAATAAATTTTAAAAAATTGTACCAAAAATAATACACAGTTGTCCACTTATTTATATATTATTTCTCACTTTTTTTTCTATCTGGTTTAGCCTATTTTTTTTTCTAGGCAGCCACCTAGTGCAAGTAATAAGAGTTGATTTTATTAACTGATAATCAAATTTGGGGTACATTATACGTACATCCAATTGTTTGATAAAAAAAAGATTGATTAATAAATTTTAAAAAATCTTACGAAGAGTATTACACAGCTCCCCACTTAATTGTTTATTGTTCCCCCTTATTTGCCTATATGGTTTGAACTATATTTTATTTCAAGCCACCCACCTATTGAAAGCAATAGTTTGATATTTGTAACTTATAATAAAATTTGGACTACATAAAGGATACATCCAATTGAATGATAAAAAAAAGATTGATTAGTAAATTTTAAAAAATTGTACAAAAAGTAACACGAAACACTCCTGGTTTATCATGTCCCACTTATTTGCCTATCTTGTTTGGTCTATTTTTTTTGTTCAAGCCAACTAATTAGTGCAACTAATAAGGGTTGATTTTATGAATTTATAATCAAATTTGGGGTACATTAGATGTACAATAAAAAAAAAGATTGATTAATAAATTTTAAGAGGGTATACGAAAAAGAATACGCAACTCCCACTTAATTATTTATTATGCTCCACTTATTTGCCTACCCCGTTTGGACTATTTTTTTAATTTGAATTCAGCCACCTAGTGCAAGCAATAAAGGTTGACTTTTATAACTTACAATCAAATTCGGAAGTACATTAGAAATGTATCCCATTGGATAATATAAAAAAAATTGATTAATAAAGTTTAAAAAATTGTACGAAAAGTATTACGCAGCTCTACACTTATTTGTTTATTATGCCCCACTCATTTGCCTATCTGGTTTGATCTTTTTTTTTTCAAGCCAGCCACCTAGTTTAAGCCTTAAAGGTTGATTTTTGTAACTTATAATAAAATTCGGAGTACATAAGAGGTACACCCCATTGGATGATAAAAAAGATTTATTAGTCACTTATTTGCTTATCTGTTTGGCCTATATTTTTTTCCAAGCAAGTAATAAGGGATGGTTTTTGTAACTTATAATAATATCTGTGGTACATAGAAGTGCATCCCTTTGGATGATAAGAAATAAAGATTGATCAATAAATTTTAAAAAATTGTAAGAAAAGTATTAAGGAGCTCCCCACTTTTTTTCTTTATGTCCCACATATTTGTCTATCTAATTTGATCGATTTTTTTCCTCAAGCCAAGCACCTAGTGCAAGCAATAAGGGTTGATTTTTGTAATTTATAATCAAATTTTTTAGGTACAAGGGATACATCCTGTTGGATGATTAAAAAAAGATATATTAATAAATTTTAAAAAATTGTGTCAAAAGTAATACACAACTCTCCACTTATTTATTTGTTTATTATTTGCCACTGGTTTGACCTATTTTTTTTCTAGCTAGTCATCTGGTGCAAGTAATAAGAGTTGATTTTTGTTAACTGATAATCAAATTCAGGGTACATTATACGTACATCCCATTGATGATATAAAAAAGATTGATTAATAAATTTTAAAAAATCTTACGAAGAATATTACGTAACTTCTCACTTATTTGTTTTTTATGCTCCACTTGTTTGCCTATATGGTTTGGACTATATTTTTTTTTAAAGGCAACCATATATTGAAAACAATAAAGCTTGATATTTGTAACCAATAATAAAATTCGGAGTACAGAATCTCATTGGATGATACAAAAAGATTGATTAGTAAATTTTAAAAAATTGTACGAAGAGAAATACGTAGCCCTCCACTTATTTGCCTATCTTGTTTGGCCTATTTCTTTTTTCAAGCCAACCACCTAGTGCAACTAATAATGGTTGATTTTATGAACTTATAATCAAATTCGAGGTACATTAGATGTACATCCGATTGGATGATAAGAAAAGATTAATTAATAAATTTTAAAAGTTATACGAGAAGGAATATGAAGCTCCCTACTTAATTGTTTATTATGCCCCACTTATTTGCCTATCCCGTTTGAACTATTTTTTTTATTTGAAGCCAGTCACCTAGTACAAACAATAAGGGTTGACTTTTGTAACTTATAATCAAATTCAGGGTAGATAAGAGTACATCCATTGGATGATAAAAAAAAGATTGATTAGTTAATTTTAAAAAGTTATACGTAAAATAATATGTAACTTTCCACTTATTTGTTCTTTGTGCCCCACTTATTTGTTTATCTGGTTTGACTTATTTTTTTTCTTCAAATCAACCACCTAGTTTAAGCAATAAGGGTTGATATAAGGGTTGATTTGTATAACTTATAATAAAATTTGGGGTATATAAGGAATACATCCCATTGGATGATAAAAAAGGATTTATTAGTAAAGTTTATACCATAATACGAAAAGTGCTACGTTGCTTCCCACTTATTTGTATATTATGCCCCACTTATTTGCTTATCTATTTGGCCTATTTTTTTCTTCAAGTCAGTCATCTAGTGCAAGTGATAAGGGATGTTAAGCTAACCGCCGACTAAAGTGCTTTACTATTTGTTTAAGGTTATAATTATGAGATGATACAACACCTCAGGCTCTCCCAAGACACTTAATTAGGCCGGGTTACACAATTAAGAACTTAAACAAAGACAAACTTAATTTCAAAGAAGTAGATAGTAAGTTTCTTGAGTTCTTATGTACCAAGTCTTTCCTAGACAATGGAACACAATGTTCTTACACAAGACCTATTAATTGATATTAAATCAAAGACTAAGATGACACACACTAAGCTACTAAACAAGAACAAATCAATAAAGCAATTAAAGATGCTAAGATAAACGACCCTAAGGTGGGGCTTGTTAATACAAGACACACTCACCATCTAAGGCGCTTTACTATTTGTTTAAGGTTATAATTATGAGATGAGAGAACACCTAAGGCTCTCCCAAGACACTTAATTAAGCCGAGTTACACAATTAAGAACTTAAACAAAGACAAACTTAATTTCAAAGAAGTAGATAGTAAGTTTTTCGAGTTCTTATGTACGAACACTTTCCTAGACTAGGGAACTCAATGTTCTTACACGAGACATCTTAATTGAAATTAAATCAAAGACTAAGATGACTCACGCTAAGCTACTAAACAAGAACAAAACAATAAAACAATTAAAGATGCTAAGCTAAACGACCTTAAGGTGAGGCTTGTTAACACAAGACACAATCACTGTCTAAAGCATTTCACTATTTTTTTAAGGTTATAATTAAGAGATGAGAGAACACTTAAGGCTCTCCCAAGACACTTAATTAGGTCGGGTTTCACAATTAAGAACTTAAACAAAGACAAACTTAATTTCAAAGAAGTAGATAATAAGTTTCTTGAGTTCTTATGTAACAAGTCTTTCGAAGACAAGGGAACTCAATGTTCTTACACAAGACTTCTTAATTGAACTAAATCAAAGACTAAGATGACACACAATAAGCTACTAAACAAAAACAAAGCAATAAAGCAATTAAAGATGCTAAGCGAAATGACCCTAAGGTGAGTCTTGTTAATACAAGACACACTGACCCTCTAAAGAGCTCTACTATTTGTTTAAAGATCTAATTAAAAGATGAGAGAACGCCTAAGGCTCTCCCAATACACTTAATTAGGCCAGGTTACATAATTAAGAACTTAAGCAAAGACACAGTTAATTTCAAAGAAGTAGATAGTATGTTTCTTGTGTTCTTATGTACCATGACTTTCCTGGACAAGGGAACTCAATGTTCTTACACAAGACTTCTTAACTGAATTTAAATCAAAGACTAAGATGACACACTCTAATACTAAACAAGAAAAGCAATAACGCAATTAAAAATGCTAAGCTAAACAAGTCTAAGGTGAGGCTTGGTATTACAAGACACGCTCAACGTCTAAAGCACTTTACTATTCGATTAAGGTTCTAATTAAGATATGAGAGAACACCTAAGGCTCTCCTAAGACACTTAATTAGGCCAAGTTACACAATTAAGAACTTAAAAAAAGACAAACTTAATTTCAAAGAAGAAGATAGTAAGTTTCTTGAGTTCTTATGTACCAAGTCTTTCAAAGACAAGGGAACTCAATGTTCTTACACAAGACTTCTTAATTGAAACTAAATCAAAGACTAAGATGACACACAGTAAGCTACTAAACACGAACAAAGATACTATACGGCCCTAAGGTGAGTCTTGTTAATACAAGACACACTCACCCTCTAAAGTGCTTTATTATTTGTTTAAAGATCAAATTAAGAGATGAGAGAACGCCTAAGGCTGTTCCAATACACTTAATTAGGGCAGGTTACATAATTAAGAACTTAAACAAAGACACACTTAATTTCAAAGAAGAAGACAATAAGTGTCTTGAGTTCTTATGTACCAAGTCTTTCCTGGACAAGGGAACTCAATGTTCTTACACAAGACTTCTTAACTGAATTTAAATCAAAGACTAAGATGGCACACTCTAATACTAAACAAGAAAAGCAATAACGCAAAAGATGCTAAGCTAAACAAGTCTAAGGCGAGGCTTGGTATTACAAGACACATTCACCGTCTAAAACGCTTTACTATTTGTTTAAAGTTCTAATTAAGAGATGAGAGAATACCTAAGGCTCTCCTAGGACACTTAATTAGGCCGGATTACACAATAAGAACTTAAACAAAGAAAAACTTAATTTCAAAGAAGTAGATCGTAAGTTTCTTGTGTTCTTATGTACGAAGTCTTTCCTACTCTAGGGAACTCAATGTTCTTACACAAGACATGTTAATTGAAATTAAATCAAAGACTAGCATGACCAACGCTAAGCTACTAAACAAGAACAAAACAATAAACAATTAAAGATGCTAAGCTAAACGACTCTAAGGTGAGGCTTGTTGATACAAGACACACTCAATTTCTAAAGCGATTTAATATTGGTTTAAGGTTCTAATTAAAAGATGAGAGGACGCCTTAAGGTTCTCCCAAGACATTTAATTAGGCCGTGTTACACAATTAAGAACTTATACAAAGACAAACTTAATCTCAAAGAAGTAGATAGTAAGTTTCTTGAGTTCTAATGTACCAAGTCTTTCACAGACAAGGGAACTCAATGTTCTTACGCAAAACATCTTAATTGAAATTAAATCAAAGACTAAGATGACACATGCTAAGCTACTAAATAAGAACAAAACAATAAAGCATTTAAAGATGCTAAGCTTAACGGCCCTAAGGTGAGGCTTGTTAATACAAGACACACTAACCATCTAAATCGTTTTACTATTTTTTAAAGATTATAATTAAGAGATGAGAGAACACCTAAGGCTCTCCCAAAACACTTAATTAGGCGGCTCTCCCAAAACACTTAATTAGGCAGGGTTACACAATTAAGAACTTAAACAAAGACAAACTTAATTTCAAAGAAGTAGATAGTAAGTTTCTTGAGTTCTTATGTACCAAGTCTTTCAAAGACAAGGGAACTCAATGTTCTTACACAAGACTTCTTAATTGAAACTAAATCAAAGACTAAGATGACACACAGTAAGCTACTAAACAAGAACAAAGCAATAAAGCAATTAAAGATGCTACGCTAAATGGCCCTAAGGTGAGACTTGTTAATACAAGACACATTAATCGTCTAAAGCACTTTACTATTTGTTTAAGGTTTTTGATTAAGAGACGAGTGAACACCTAAGGCTCTCTCAAAACTCTTATTAGACCGAGTTACAAAATTAAAAACTTAAACTAAGACACTTAATTTCAAAGAAGTAGATAGTAAGTTTCTTGAGTTCTTATGTACAAGTCTTTCCTAGACAAGGGAACTCAATGTTCTTACAAGACTTCTTAATTGAAACTAAATCAAAGGCTAAGATGACACACTACTAAGCTACTAAACAAGAACAAAACAATAAAGCAATTAAAGATGCTAAGCTAAACGGCCCTAAGGTGAGGCTTGTTAATACAAGACACACTCACCATCTAAAGCGCTTTACTATTTGTTTAAGGTTCTAATTAAGAGATGAGAGAACACCTAAGGCTCTCCCAAGACACTTAATTAGGCCGGATTACACAATTAAGAACTTAAACAAATAGAACTCAAAGAAATACAATCAAAAGAATTTCAAAAATTGAAAGTCTTCAAGTGTTGCACTCCACTCCTTTTCTTTCTTTTCTTTTTTGGTTTTGCACTCAAAGGTGTATCTGTCTTGCACCTCCACTTGTCGATACCTTCAAAGATGCTACCTTTAGAAAAATTAGTTCACCTTGAAGTAGGAAACAACACCAATAGATGATAATCATTGATAACCAAAGCAAAAGAGGTCAAGGAATTAAAGCAAGAAAGGCATAAAGTGAATGAATGCTAAACTCAAATGGAAATTGCAAGACTTACACAAGAGAATATTAAAGAATTAGCAATCTAGAATTAAGGTAAACAAACAAGATAAACACTTAAAAGAAATACCTAAAGACTACAATGGATAACAAAAACAAAAATAAAGCTAAAATAGATTGGTTGTTTCTTGTCTCCTCAAGGTTGTGAGCTATTGATGCATAAAGTCACTCAATAAGCTACAAACCGAGGCGTACATGTGCAGGTTTTTCCAGAATTAAAACTCCAAAACTCAAAGCACATAAAAAACAACTCAAATGGTAGTGGTACTAGTGATTCTTTTGCAAATAAAAACAACTCAAAGGGAGCCATCATTATCGCTCACAATTGGCTCACCGGAGGGATATTACATAAAAAATCCAAATACTGTTGCAGAGAAACAAGTTCATAATTCAACCCAAATTCAAAAACATTAAATAATAGAGAGCAAAATAACAAGATTTTTAAAATGAGAAATATAATCAAGAATAAGATAGTTTGTTAGATCGGACCAGTGAAGTACCTTATCACCAATAAATTTGGCATGAGTAAGAAGAAAAGATCTAATAAAGCATAAAGATTTAATTTCGGACTTCAAGTAGCAAGAATATAGATGTTACTTAGGACAACCATCTGCCAAACAAACTTGTAATTGTCATTTTTAGTACTAGAGAAACTGCATACAGAACATAAGATTTGTTAAGCCCCAAGTTCATAATTCAACCAAAATTCAAAAACATTAAATAATAGAGAGAAAAATAACAAGGGAGATACAACACCAATGAGACATGAGTCGAATCCACCATATTGGTACGCTCCCCCTCCAACGAAAGCAGTCGAGTACCCAATCTCATACCGTCGTTCTTTTTAACGGGACACGCTTACCTAGAAACCTTATCAGGAAGACTTTCAATACAGGTACATTGTACCCATCAGAGCCGATACTAAGACTAACCATCGGTTCTGATACCACTTGTTAGGTCTATAGAGAGGGTTTCACTAGGGGTCCCTTCCACAACATTGGTACACTTCCCCTCCAACGGAAGCATTCGAGTACCCTTTCTCGTACCGCCGTTCTTCTCAACGGAACACGCTTACCTGGAACCATTACCATGAAGACTTTCGATACAGCGACATTGTACTCGTCTGAGCCAGTCACCAAGACGGCTCTGATACTGCTTGTTAGGTCTATAGAGGGGGTTTCACTGAGGTTCCTTTCCACCACATTGGTACACTCCCCCTCCAGTGGAATCATTCGAGTACCCGTTCTCGTACCACCGTTCTTCTTGACGGGACACGCTTACCTGGAACATTTACCAGGAAGACTTTCGATACAGGGACATTGTACTCGTCTAAGCCGATCACCAAGACTAACCAACGACTCTGATACCACTTGTTAGGTCTATAGAGAGGGTTTCACTAGGGGTCTCCTCCACAACATTGGTACACTTCCCCTCCAACAGAAGCATTCAAGTACCCTTTCTTCTACCGCCGTTCTTCTCAACGGAACACGCTTACCTGGAACCATTACAAGGAAGACTTTCGATACAGCGACATTGTACTCATCTGAGCCGGTCACCAAGACAACTCTGATACTATTTGTTAGGTCTATATAAGGGGTTTCACTAGGGGTCCTTTCCACCATATTGGTACACTCCCCCTCTAGCAGAATCATTTAAGTACCCGCTCTCATACCGCCGTTTTTCTTAACGGGACACGCTTACCTGGAATACTTACCAGGAAGACTTTCGATACAAAAACATTGCTCTTCTGAGCCGTTCACCAGGACTAACGACCGGCTCTGATACCAATTGTTAAGTTTATAGAAGGGGGTTTCACTGCGGGTCCCTTTAACCACATTGGTACACTCCCCAACCAACAGAATAATTCGAGTACCCTTTTTCGTACCGCCGTTCTTCTCAATGGAACACACTTACTTGGAACCATTACCAGGAAGACTTTCGATACAGCGACATTGTACCCGTTTATGCCGGTCACCAAGACGGCTCTGATGCTGCTTGTTAGGTCTATAGAGGGGGTTTCACTTGGGTTTCACTGGGGTTCCTATCCACCATATTGGTACACTCCTTCTCCAGCGGAATCATTCGAGTACCCGTTCTCGTACCGCCATTCTTCTTAACAGGACACGCTTACCTGGAACACTTACCAGGAAGACTTTCGATACAGGGACATTGTACTCGTCCGAGATGGTCACCAAGACTAACCAACTGCTCTAATACCACTTGATAGGCCAATAGAGAGGGTTTCACTAGGGGTCTCTTCCACAACATTGGTACACTTCACCTCCAACGAAAGTATTCGAGTACCCTTTCTCGTACCGTCGTTCTTCTCAACGAAACACGCTTACCTGGAACCATTACCAGGATGACTTTCGATACAGTGACATTGTACTCGTCTGAGTCGGTCACCAAGACGGCTCTGATACTACTTGTTAGCTCTATATAAGGGGTTTCACTAGGGGTCCTTTCCACCATATTGGTACACTCCCCCTCTAGCAGAATCATTCAACCCGTTCTCGTACCGTCGTTCTTCTTAACGGGACACGGTTCTTCTTAACGGGACACGCTTACCTGGAACACTTACCAGGAAGACTTTCGATACAGGGACATTGTACTCGTCTGAACCGGTCACCAAGACTATCCAACGGCTCTGATACCACTTGTTAGGTCAATAGAAAGGGTTTCACTAGAGGTCTCTTCCAATACAATGGTACACTTCCCCTCCAACGGAAGCATTCGAGTACCCTTTCTAATACCGTCGTTCTTCTCAACGGAACATGCTTACCTGAAACCATTAACAGGAAGACTTTCGATACAGTGACATTGTAGTTGTTTGAGTCAGTCACCAAGACGGCTCTGATACTTCTATTTAGGTCTATAGAGGGGGTTTCACTGGGGTTCCTTTCGACATTGGTACACTCCCTCTCCCGCGAAATCATTTGAGTACCCGTTCTCGTATCGCTGTTCTTCTTAAAGGGGCACGCTTACCTGAAACACTTATTAGGAAGACTTTCGATACAAGAACATTGTACTCGTCTGAGCCAGTCACCAAGACTAATCAACGGCTCTGATACCACTTGTTAGGTCTGTAGAGAGGGTTTCACTAGGGGTCTCTTCCAATACATTGGTATACTTCCCCTGAAGCATTTGAGTACCCTTTCTCATACCGCCGTTCTTCTCAACGGAACACGCTTACGTGGAACCATTACCAGGAAGACTTTCGATACAACGACATTGTACTCGTCTGAGCCAGTCACCAAGACGGCTGTGATATTGCTTGTTAGGTCTATAGACACTTAATTAGGCCAGGTTACACAATTAAGAATATAAAGAAAGACACACTTAATTTCAAAGAAATAAATAGTAAGTTCCTTGAGTTCTTATGTACCAAGTCTTTCTTAAACAAGGGAACTCAATGTTCATACACAATGGGCTCGACGATCCAGACGGACCCGATAACCAGGACGAGCCCGATGACAAGGACGGGCCTAACGACCCGAACGGGCCCGACAACCTGAACAGACCCGAACGGGCCCGACAAGTCGGATGGGACCAACGATCCGGACGGGTCCTACGAACCAGACGGGCCCAACGATCCAAACGGGCCTGACGACCCAAACAAGACCAACGACCCGGACGAGCCCAATGATCCAGACAAGCCCAATGACCTGAACCGGCCCGACGACCTGGATGGGCCGAACGACCTGGACGGGCACGATGACCAAGACGAGCCCAAAGACTCAGACGGGCCCAACGACCTAGACGATCACAACGACTCGGACGGGCCCGATGATCCAGATAAACCCAAAGACCCGAACGGGATAGACGACCAAGACGGGCCTAACAACCCGAATGGGCTCGACGACCCGAACAGGCCTGACAACCCGAACAGGCTCTACGACCCAAATGGGCCCGATGACCAAAATGGGCCCAACGACCCAAACAGGCCCAATGACCGAGACAAGCCCGATGATCCAGAGAGACCCAACGACCTGTACGGGCTCGATCAACCAAACTGACCCAACAACCCAAACATGCCCAATGACCTAGATGGGCCCGATGATCGAGACAACGCCAACGTCCCGAACGAGCCCGATGACCCGACCGACTTGACCGACCCGACGATACGGGTGGGCCTATTCAGGTCGTTGGGCCTGTCTGGATCATTAGGCTTGTCCGGCTCATCGGGCCAATTCGAATTGTCGGGCCCATTCAGGTTGTTGGGCCTGTCTGGATCATCGGACTTGTGCGGGTTGTTGGACTGATCGGATCGTTGGGCTTGTGCGGGTTGTTGGACTACATTGGTTAAAAGTTTTGATGAGGGACTAATTCCAAAGTTCGCTGAAACTTGAGGGACCAAAAACATATTTAACCCTATATTTTAAAAAATAATATATTTTTCATGTGGAAAATGAAAGCCCATGGGTTGGCCCTGACCCATAGGACTTTTGTTAGGTTTTTGGCCCTATAGGCTTCTTTGTTGGGGACTTTTTTTTCAATGTGGACTATTTTGGCCCTAGCACACATGAGTCAGGGCCAAGCCCTGTGGGATGGGCCAAATTGACACCTCTACACAAGACTTCTTAACTGAATTTAAATCAAAGACTAAGATGACACAATCTAATACTACACAAGAAAAGCAAAAACGCAATTAAAGATGTTAAGCTAAACAAGTCTAAGGTGAGGCTTGGTATTACAGAACACACTCACCGTCTAAAGCGCTTTACTATTTGTTTAAGGTTCTAATTAAGAGATGAGAGAACACCTAAGGCTCTCCCAAGACACTTAATTAGGCTGGGTTACACAATTAAAAATATAAAGAAAGACACTTAATTTCAAAGTAGATTACAAGTTCCTTGAGTTATTATGTACCAAGTCTTTCTTAAACAAGGGAACTCAATGTTCTTAGACAATGGGCTCGACAATCCGGACGGCTCCGATGATCAGGACGAGCCCGATGACAAGGATGGGCCTGACAACCCGAACGAGCCGCAAGACCCGGACGGGCCCGATGATCCAAACAGACCCAACGACCCGAACGGGCCCGACAACCCAGATGGGCCTAACAACCCGGACGGCTCAACGACCCGGACGAGCCTGACGACCTGAACAGGCTCTACGCCCCAGAAGGGCACGATGACCCAAATAGGCCCAACGACCCAAACAGGCCCAACAACCGAGACGAGCCCAACGACCGAGACGAGCCCGATGATCCAGACAGACCCAACAATCGGTAAGGGCTCGATGAACCAAACGGGCCCGACAACCCAAACAGGCCCAATGACCCAGATGGGCTCGATGATCTAGACAGACCCAACGATCCGAACGAGCCTGACGACTCGACCCACCCGACGATACGGGCGGGCCTATTCGGTTCGTTGGGCCTGTATGGATCATCAGGTCCGTCCGGCTAATCAGGCCAGTCCGGATCGTTAGATCCGTTCAGGTTGTTGGCCTGATTTGATCATCGGGCCCATCCGGGTCATTGGACCGGTCGAATCGTTTGGCATATCCGGGTTGTCAGGCCCGTTCAGATCGTTGGGCTTGTTCTGGTCATTGAGCCCATCTGGGTCGTAGGGCTTGTCCGGGTCGTGAGCATGTTCGTGTCGTCGGGCCTATCTGTGTCATCAGGCTCGTCTGTATATTAGGGCTCTTCCGGGTCATCGCGTCCATTCAGGTCATTTGGCATGTTTGGATCATCGGGCTCATCCGGGTCGTTAGGCCCGTTCTGGTTGTCGGGCCCATTTGGATTGTTGGACCCGAGTTAAGCCCGTCTGAGTCACGGGCCAGTCTAGGTCGTAGGGCTGGTCTAGGTCGTCGAGCCCGTGTTATGGCTTTGGCAAGTGTACCAAGTCGTGCAAGTAGTAACCGGTAAGACCGGGATATCGTTTCCCAAGAGACTCGTGTATACTAATTAATTGCGTAATTAGTGACTAATTTAAACTAACGAATAAATCCAT
>Ga0214544_1007030_pt1 | contig 20177 bp, 15 predicted proteins | sample CNSS3metaG_FD_160074 | JGI IMG/M metagenome (GOLD analysis project Ga0214544, IMG submission 160074) | Root nodule microbial communities from cowpea collected in UCLA plant growth center, Los Angeles, California, USA - CNSS3 | ecosystem: Host-associated > Plants > Roots > Nodule | place: USA... | reverse complement strand
CAAGCCATGCCAGAAGCACGGCAACCTTATTCATCAGAAACAGGAACAACTACACCACATACTGTCCCCATGGCCATTCGCTAAGTGGGGAATGGACATCCTCGGCCCCTTCTCACCCGGCAAGGGGTAAGTAAAATTCCTAATCGGAGCCGTTGATTATTTTACCAAATGGATCGAGGCCAAGCCGCTAACCACCATCACGGCCCAGCAAGTCCAGCAGTTCGTGTGGAAGGACATTATATGCAGATATGGTGTACCACATACCATTATAACAGACAATGGCCGACAATTTATTGATAAGGAGTTAGCCAAATTCTACACCGGCCTAGGCATCAAACACATCACAAGCTTTGTAGAACATCCACTAACCAATGGACAAGCAGAGGCAGCAAACAAAGTTATTCTCGTAGAGCTGCGCAAAGGTTGGATACCGCCAAAGGCCGATGGCCTGAAAAGTTAATAGAAGTACTATGGGCTTACAGATGCACCCCTCAGTCATCAACAAACGAATCCCCATTCAGCTTAGTCTACGGCGCAGACGCCATGATACCAGTAGAAATTGGCGAACCATCCCTGCGTTGAGAACTATACGACCCAACCCACAACCACCAAAACATGGCCTTACATCTCGACCTCCTACCCGAACTTAGAGAAAAAAGCCCAAATACGCAATCTAGCCGCCAAACAACGAGCTGCCAGGAAATATAATGCAAATCTACACCCATGATCATTTGTCGTCGGGGACCTAGTATGGAGAATGGCCAGCAGTGCTAGAAAGAAGGATGGTAAGTTCTCCGCCAGTTGGGACGGCCCGTACCGCATACGAGAAGATGCAGGAGGAGGGGCTTATCGCCTAGAACAATTATCTGGGGAAGAGATTCCCAACACATGAAATGTGTCCCACCTCAAGTTCTACTTTAGCTAAATGTGTATTGTAATTGAACCAATACTTGTAACCCCGGGTGTACTCTTTTTCCTCACTTGGTCTTTTTTCCCTAAGGAGGGTTTTGGCCAAGGAGGTTTTAACGAGGCACCCCTATTCAATAAATAAAAAGAAGGGTTCCCTACTTTATGACTCTATGTCTTTACTCTTGGTTAATTCGTTTAAGTTCCCCACCCTTACCCCAAGTAAGTGGCCTGGGTCGAACACCCTTTACTCTTGGTTAATTGGTTTAAAGTTCCCCACCCTTACCCCAAGTAAGCGGCCTGGGTCGAACACTTGGTTAATTCGTTTAAGTTCCCCACCCTTACCCCAAGTAAGTGGCCTGGGTCGAACACCCTTTACTCTTGGTTAATTCGTTTAAAGTTCCCCACCCTTACCCCAAGTAAGCGGCCTGAGTCGAACACTTGGTTAATTCGTTTAAGTTCCCCACCCTTACCACAAGTAAGTGGCCTGGGTCGAACACCCTTTACTCTTGGTTAATTCGTTTAAAGTTCCCCACCCTTACCCCAAGTAAGCGGCCTGGGTCAAACACTTGGTTAATTCGTTTAAGTTCCCCACCCTTACCCCAAGTAAGCGGCCTAGGTCGAACACCCTTTACTCTTGGTTTATTCGTTTCCTACACTTACCACGAATAAAACGGTCAGGGTCGAATACCCTCAATAAAAAATCAAATTCGCCAAACATCACATACATCAAAACACCCACTCATAATTATACCATACCGCTAACGCACCACTACCACACAAGTTATCGGCATCCAATAAAAAACATAGCATACACAAAGCATTCATCATATTAAAAGCAAAGTAAAATAGTGTACGGCTTATTACAGACATAGTGTACAAATTATTGCAGACATAGAATTCCAGTTTCAAATTATAAAAAATAAAGGTCCTACGTCGCCTTGTTATCATCACCCTCCATGGCAGCTTCCGCATCCTTCTCCTCCTCTGCCGCCTTCTCCTCCACCTCCTCAGCATCCCCCCTATCCTCCCTCACCAACCTCCCATCAACTACATCCTTATCTACGTCGAATCTTGAATCCGAGACATCCACATCTGGATGGAAGAAGGCCGCCTGCCGCAACCCCTTCTCAAAACCATTAATATGCTCTTGGATGACGCTGTTCTTAAGATCATCAAGTTCCCCAACAGCCCCATCATACTTATCCTTCAAGTCCTCATAGTCTTCCTCCAACTCCCTGATACGCTTGTTTAATTTATCCTCAGAATCCAAGCAACGCACCTTCCATATTGCCAGCCTTTTCCTTTCCGCTTCCCAACCCTCTTTCTCCTTTTCTAAAGTCTCCTTCTCCTCCTCCAGCTTATCCACCTTACCCTGTAACTCCCCCACCTTCTTTACTTCCCTTCTGTAAAGAGACCCTACACGCCGGCTCAGGACTAAACCCTTGCTTCCAAACTCGACCATTATTCTCACAATATGATCCACCTCCATATTATCAATAGAGTTAACAACGGTATCCGGGAGGTCGATCGAGATATCCTTCCTAACGGATATCTCCGACAACTCGATCAACCCGGCTTCAGGCACCTTCTCCCCACTAGCTAACCCCGCCCCGCTAGCCGTTCCAAGAAGAGCTGCCCTTATCTTCTTCACATCTTTGCCCTTTCCGGGTCGAGGCGGAAGCTCAGCTTTCCTTTTCGTCCCGCCATGTACGTGCACCTCCACAACCGATTCCTACAGGTTGGGAACATCAACTTTCCCAGCCGCCTTGGCCTTAGCAGCCATTTCCTTCCTCAATGATTGAAAGAGCGCCAGATTCTTCTTGCCAGATTGCGCCATATGCCCTGCAATAACATATCACGACTCAGATCAAAACAACTTAGCATTATTAACACAACTTAAGTAATAAACAGATACCTTCAATATCTATTATCGGATGCACCGAATTATAAACCCTAATTAGGCCCTTAGTGGGCAACTTATCCACAAACTTCAACAACATCCCCACCACCTCCTTATCACTAGCCGACAACTCCTCCACTCCCATGTCTTTATATCGAGAAGGATTGTTGGTCCAGCTAAAGGGAAACTTGGTACTCCCATCCGCATTCAAAAAATGAGATTTACCCCCTTCCTTGACGATGACTTTGAAGTACCCGTCCTTGAAATGCTTGAAAGACTGGGAGAAAGCATCCAGTCTGCTGATGTTGGGGCGACTGATTAAAGAGAGCCAAGTAGCCGGTCTCCAGGGTCTGGTGTCAAAAAAATATAAGAAAGCATAGGGAGTAGGCTCCAAATATAAGGACTTGCACAGAATGCGGAAGGCCTGCAAGTAGGCCCAACTATTAGGATGTAGCTGGGTAGGTGCCACATTCAACGCCCGCAGCACACCCATAGTGAAATCGTCTAAGGGCAGTCGCACATGAAGCTGAGAAAAGTGGCACATATACATATAGAAGAATTTTTCGGTAGCCCCCTCCTGTCCGTGGCATACCCGGTCGACGGCACTCACCCTTTCCAGCGAAACAATGTCTCCACTGACACCCTTGGAAATGACGGGTGTGCAGTTCAGCCAAGAGTTCAACAGACGAGACCACCTGAATAGAGACGACTGATCACGGACATCAGCAGCAACCCACCCATAGCCGCCTTTCACCGGCCAGTTGCTCTCCTCCAACTCTTCAGGGGGATCCTCTCGAACCTCCCTCACAACCTCCATCGGCATCCCGCTCGTAACAACTCCAGAACTCGTACCCTCTCCGCCAAGTCGCCTATCCTTACTTCTATCTGACTCAGTACTTTCACTACTACTAGACGAAGACACGCTACCACTACTGGACATACCTGATTTTGTTTTTTAACGAGAAGATGTCGGTCGAAATTGAGGACTAGTCGGACAGTTTTACGCGCACAAGATCTCTAAATTCAGAATTCACAAATGAAACAAGTAACCCCTCATGTGTTTGCAAACCCATATTTATAGTCCATAATCCCAAACGACGAAACTCTTCCCGCCAAAACCATACCACAGACCAATCGACACCATCATTGCAAAGGATATGACACTTCAAAACAACGGCGCCAAGACTTTTTGATTTGACCACTGACGCCCCTTCACCTACCCTCTAACGGTTATCACTTTTTTAGCCTTAACACTGTTCACCACACTTAAAGGCTGGGGGACTGTTGTATCACACGTAGCCGGTTCCGCTAGCTTATCAACACATATCATCCTTGACCGACAACTCATATCGGACAAGGCTGGGGGACTGGTGTACCGTACCTAGCCAAACTCGACCAAATAAGTAAATAATGTGCATATCAAGGCCGCCAAGTATCCAGCCTAGGCCGAGTTAGCCTAACTTGTACCGGTTTTAACCTAAACTAAACGTCTAAAGGGACAACCTGCACCTCATATAACCAACATTAGCCATCAAGGCAAGTAGTCGGTCTAAACCGACTACTCGAGCATATATGGTAAGATTACAGCCTAAGCCGACCACTTCAATACACTCAGTATGATGGAAGCCCCCACATTCAATAAATCTTAAGAGCCTGGGTTTGGGCCCTGGCCCACTCGCAAGCCCCACCTAGAGCCCAAGTCAAGGCCCAACCAATGAAATGGTCAAATGTCATTAATGCTCTATAAATACGCGTGGACCCCATCATTTAAAGGTACGCATTCATTAATCACAGATTTGACTTTCGGAGAACTTTGACTTACTTGAGCTTCGAAGACTCTTCTGCAGGTAACCCCTCTTGGGTCCAAGCTAACATGTATCGACCGGGAAGAGGCCAACTGACGAGATAGCGGACTACATGGTAAGGTGACGCTTGTGCCTAACTTATCTTATTTGTTCTTCTGTAGGAACAATTTTATATATAAAAGATGAATCATTTAAATTGTAAACGGTCAAAATGGTAAAAAAAATTCAAAAACTATTACCAAAAAACGAAATATTTCAAATTTAAAAACACCAACGCCCTCTAAGTAATACCCAACAAATTTCTTTTGAAATTTTGAACCATTTTTATATATATAACATGAGTCATTTAAATTCTAAACAGTAAAAAGGGTAAAAAATAAAAATAAAAAAACGTTTCCAAAATATGAAAATTTTCAAATATAAAAACACCAATTCCCTTTGAGTATTGATCAACGTGTTTCTTTTGAAATGCTAAACAATATTTATATATAACATATGAGTCATTTAAATTATAAACGGAGAAAAGCGTAAAAAAATTAAAAAAAGTGTTTCCAAAAGATGAAAATTTTCAAATGTAAAAACACTAATTCCATTTTAGTAACGACCAAAGTGGTTCTGTTGAAATTTTGAACAAATTTCATATATAAAATATGAATTATTTAAATTGTAAACGGTTGAATGGGCAAAAAAAATGAGAAAAGCGTTACCAAAAGATGAAAATTTTCAAATTTGAAAACACCAATCCCCTCTGAGTATTGCCGTATGTAACATATCAGTTGGATATTATTAATTTAAATAAAATAAAGTAAAATAATATTAACTATGTCATTATTATTCGAAGTTCTTTCCCAAGATGCGGGAAAATTAAAACCTTAGTAAAATGTCTCGAAATTCAAAACCATAAATTAAACTCCATGTTTACATAGTTAAAAAATGATCAACTAAATGTTTACAAAATAATCAAATATAGTCTAAAAAACTTCCCAAGCTAACCCCTGTCCGGCTCTAAGCATTACCAAGCTCCACTTGAAACAACGTATGCTCCCGTGTAACGAATTACACGATCATCGCCAAACACACACAAAAAGGGTGAGCTCATGTAACAATATAAACGTATAATTTAATACATAAAAGTTCACCCTAAATTACTTTATTTCAACCAATGCTTAACCAATAAACCTTTTTGCTCTAAGGTTTCCAACCCACGATTTCATGACCATGGACCCAGGATATATATGCTTCCACGAACCTACCCGCTCGTGGTCCTACATCTACGAACCTCCCCGCTCATAGTCCAACTATACGGACCTCCTCGCCCGTAGTCCAACACACGTGATCCAACAGCTACGAACCTCTCCGCTCACAGCAGCCCTCAAGTGTGAGCATGGAACATACGACCCTCCCCACTCGTAGCAACCCTCAAGTGTGAGCACAGAACATACGAACCTTCCCGCTCGTTTCCTCACACGAGAGCATCATAATATGAACCTCCCTGCTCATATTATCACGTGTTCACCACCAGCCATGAACCTGTCCGTTCATGGCACAGTCAAACACCTCTTGGTCCAAGTCCACATCGCAACACATTAGAACGAAATTAAGAAAAATACTCACAGGTGATTGGTGTTTTTAAAGTTGAAAATTTTCATCTTTTGGTAACACTTTTTTCATTTGTTTTACTATTTTCACCGTTTACAATTTAAATAATTCTTTTTTTATATATAAAATTTGTTCAACATTTCAAAAGAAAAATATTAGGCAATACTCATAGGGGATTAATGTTTTCAAATTGGAAAAAATCATCTTTCGGTAATGCTTTTTTCATTTTTTTTACCCTTTTCACTATTTACAATTTAAATAATTCATATTTTGTATATGAAATTTGTTCAAAATTTCAACAGAAACACTTTGGCCGTTACTCAAGGGTAATTGGTCTTTTAAATTTGAAAAATTTCCCCTTTTGGTAACACTCTTTTAATTTTTTTTACCCTTTTAACCATTTACAATTTAAATGACTCATGTTATATAAAAAAATTGTTCAACATTTCAAAAGAAACACGTTGGGCAACACTCAGAGGGGATTGATTTTTTTATAGTTGAAAATTTTCATCTTTTGGTAATGCTTTTTTAATTTTTTTATCATTTTCACCATTTACAATTTAAATAATTCATATTTTATATGTAAAAACTGTTCAACATTTCAAAAGAAACATGTTGGGCAATACTCAAAGGGGATTGGTGTTTTCAAATTGGAAAATTTGCATCTTTTGGTAATGTTTTTTTTTCATTTTTTATGTTTTTCACTGTTTACAATTTAAATAATTTATATTTTATATGAAATTTGTTCAAAATTTCAAGAGAACCACTTAGGCTGTTAGTTAAAAGGGAATTAGTGTTTTTAAATTTTAAAAATTTCATCTTTTGGTAAAAAAAATTTAATTTTTTTTACCATTTTCATCGTTTACAATTTAAATGTGATGAAGGCTTATCTTGTTTTCTTTTAGAGTTAAGAATATGGTGAAGATGTTTAACAAAGATTTTTGAAAATTCCCACTGGACATTAAGATAGCATGCTATTTAGATGTGAAGGTTCATTTCTCAAGCTCATGAAAGGAAGAAGAGAGTTGGATTCAAGTTAACACAAACACAGATTCAACAATACTTAAAGAACAAATGAAAGAAGAAGCATTAAAAAAATGGAAAGCATAGAAGATGGAGCATGGAAGAAGCACGCCACTCATAGGGGGGGGATCTAAGCCAACCAAGCCTTAGAGATGAGTGATGGTGCCGCCACTTGCAAGCAAGATAAGGCAAAGGTGAGTTCACTTCTAGGAAGGAGAGCTCACGGGAAACAATGGTTGAAACACAATAGTTTAGCAACACAATGATCAACCCTTTTACAAGACAAGGAGCACCCTTTAAATAGGAGTTCATAGGGGTCCTTAAGCAAATACACAAACATGAAATGGACTAACAAGCAAACCCTAGAAACATTAAAGCATGTGAAGTCTCGGCCAAGTGAGTGCATATGATTGGTGGATGCATTCCCATGAGGATTCTAGGCCAAAAGAGGAAGGAGACCAAGTAGCCTTCAAAGGAATAAACCAAAAAGGCAAAAAAAGACAAGGTACATGTCTACTTTTGCTTTTGCTTTATGCTTTTTGCTTTCCTCTCTTTTCCACATCATCCAAGTGCTCCAATCATCATGTGCCATCTAGCCATGCTATACTTTTCTTAATTACCTATAAAAACAAGACAAACAAGGATTAGCATGTTGGTTTAAGTTAATCTAATTTTGGTCAAAAGGTCAACTTGGGTCAAAGTCAACAAGTCAACAAAAATAAGTCAACTCTAAACCAACTTAGGGAATTCAAACTAAAGAAATGCAAAACAAAGATAAAGATGATGGAATATAAGACTCCCCTCTAGACATGCTTCTAGTGATCCTTCCTGAGGGAGCTTCTAAGGAGGTGGTGGTGGTGGTCACGCCTTCATCAAAATGACTCATATGTTATATATAAAAATTGTTCAACATTTCAAAAGAAACACATTTGACAATATTAAGATGAGATTGATGTTTTTAAATTTGAAAATTTTCATCTTTTGATAACGTTTTTTTCCTTTTTTTACTGTTTTCACCGTTTAAAAATTAAATAGTTCATATTATATATATAAAATTTTTTCAATGTTTCAAATAAAACATTTTGTCCAATACACATAGGTAATTGTTGTAGTACAATTTGAAAACATTCATCTTTTGGTAACAATTTTTTCATTTTTTTATCTTTTTCACCGTCTACAATTTAAATGACTCATATGTTATATATAAAAATTCTTCAATATTTCAAAAGAAGCACGGTGAGCAATACTTAGAAGGGATTGATGTTTTTAAATTTAAAAAATTTCATCTTTTGGTAACGCTTTATTCTTTTTTCTTTTTACCATTTTCACCATTTACAATTTAACTAATTCATTTCTTATATATAAAAGTTGTTCATCATTTAAAAAGAAATACGTTGGGCAATACTCTGAGGGGATTGGTGTTTTCAAATTGGAAAATTTAATCTTCTGGTAACGTTTTTTTTCATTTTTTTTTACGCTTTTCCCCATTTACAATTTAAATAGTTCATATTTTATATATGAAATTTGTTCAAAATTTCAACAGAACCACTTAGGCTGTTACTCAAAGGGAATTGGTGTTTTTTAATTTGAAAATTTTCATCTTTTGGTAACACTTTTTTTATTTGTTTTACCCTTTTCACCGTTTAGAATTTAAATGACTCATGTTATATATAAAAATTGTATAACTTTTCAAAAGAAACAAGTTGGGCAATACTCAGAGGGGATTGGTTTTTTTAAAGTTAAAAAATTGCATCTTTTGGTAACGCTTTTTTCATTTTTTTTACCATTTTCACTTACAATATAAATAATTCATATTTTTATATGTAAAAATTGTTCAATATTTCAAAAGAACCACGTTAGGCAATACTCAAAGGGGATTGGTGTTTTCAAATTGGAAAATTTTCATCGATTGGTAATGTTTTTTCATTTCTTTTACCCTTTTCACCGTTTATAATTTAAATAATTCATATTTTATATATGAAATTTGTTCAAAATTTCAACATAACCATTTTGGCTGTTACTCAAAGGGAATTGATGTTTTTAAATTCTAACAATTCATCTTTTGGTAAAAAAAATTTAATTTTTTTTACCCTTTTCATCGTTTACAATTTAAATGAATCATGTTTTATATAAAAATTGTTCAACATTTCAAAAGAAACACATTGGGCAATATTAAGATGGGATTGATGTTTTTAAATTTGAAAAATTTCATCTTTTGGTAACATTTTTTTCATTTGTTATTACCATTTTCACCGTTTAAAAATTAAATAGTTCATATTATATATAATACTTTTTCAACGTTTCAAATAAAACATTTAGGCCAGTACATAAAGGGAATTGGTGTAGTACAATTTGAAAACTTTCATCTTTTGGTAATACTTTTTTCATTTTTTACCCTTTTCACCGTCTACAATTTAAATGACTCATTTGTTATATATAAAAATTCTTCAATATTTCAAAAGAAACACGTTGGGCAATACTTAGAGGGGAATAATGTTTTGGTTACTAGTGGAGCTCTTGGTGCGGAATGGATGAAAGCTCCATGAAGTAGACGTGATCCATGGAAGGGAGTGGAAACAAGTGTTTAAGGCTCTTGCTAAGCATTGGTTTGGACTAAGGTGTTTAAAGGTTTAACTTAAGAGAAAGCTAAGGGAAGGTGGCTAGAGGAGATGATTCAATCCTCTAGCAAAGGAGACTCTCAAATGCAATAGGGTGGAGTACTCTCAACACTATGCTTCTATTGCAAAATTCAAGAGTGTCTACAAATGAGTGAAATTTTGGCTTTTATATGAAGCCATTTACACATGAGAAAGGAGAGCCCTTGGATAGAGTGGGCCTTGATCTTGGCCCTTAGATCAAGCTTGGAGAAGGAGGCTTGATCTTGGCCATTGGATGATGCCTTGGAAAAGGAGGAAGCATTCCTAACCCTTGGATGCTTTGGATCCACGAGGTGTAGGAAGAAGTGTTGACTTCCACTTAGTCCACCTTGGCTCTTTTGATAGCTCATGGCCAAATCTCCTACTAGGCTTAGTCAAGCCCAATTTTATCAATTGAACTACACATTGTTTGGATTATTATTCTAGAAAACAAGCCTAAACAATGGGCCAATCTTATTGCTATTCTATTGCTCTTTGATACACCTCTTCAAATCTTCACATCTTCTTTGGCCCATGTGAAGAGTATGAGAAGCCCATGTGGGTTTGGGCCATCTTGAATGAAGCCGAATTGGATCTTTTTTAGCATGCTCCTTGTTATTAGGCCTCTTGATGAGCTTGGGCTGGAAGGTGCATGTGGGCCATGTATTGGACCTTGAGCATGAATTGGGCCTAGGCGTTGACCCAAGCTATAAGCCTTGTTGGGATCACATCAGTTACAATTTTTTCTCTTTTATGTATTGTTTTCATCGTTTAAAATTTGAATAATTCATATTTTATATATGAAAATTGTTCAAAATTTGAAAAGCAACACTATGGTCGTTACTCAAAAGGAATTGGTGTATTACAATTTGAAAATTTTCATCTTTTCCTAACAATTTTTGAATTATTTTTTACTCTTTTCACCGTTTACAATTTAAATGACTCATATATAAAAATTGTTCAACATTTAAAACAAACACGTTCGAGAATACTCAAAGGGGATTCTTGTTTTTAAATTTGAAACTTTTCATCTTTTGGTAATTCTTTCTTCATATTTTTTTACCGTTTTCACAGTTTACAATTTAAATAATTCATATTTTATATATAAAAATTGTTCAAAATTTCAACAGAACCACTTTGGTCGTTCATGAAAGGGAATTGGTGTTTTTCATTTTTACCCTTTTTCACTATTTACAATTTAAATAATTCATATTTTATATATAAAAATTGTTCAAATTTTCAGAAGAAACGCGTTGGGCAATACTGAAAGGGGATTAGTGTTTTCAAATTTTAAAATTTTCATCTTTTGGTAACGCTTTTTTCATATTTTCTGTCCTTTTCACTATTTACAATTTAAATAATTTATATTTTATTTATGAAATTTGTTAAAAATTTCAACAGAACCACGTTGGGTAATACTCAAAGGGGATTGGTTTATTTAAAGTTGAAAATTTTCATCCTAACGTTTTTTTTTGTTTTTTTTATTATTTTAACTGTTTACAATTTAAATAATTCATATTTTATTATTTTAATTGTTCAAAATTTCTACAGAACAACTTTGGACGTCACTCAAAGGGAATTGCTGGTTTTAAATTTGAAAATTTTCATCTTTTGGAAACAAATTTTAAATTTTTTTTACCCTTTTCAGCATTTACAATATAAATAATTCATTTTTTATAAATGAAATTTGTTAAAAATATCAGCAATATCACTTTGGTCGTTACTCAAAGGGAATTGGTAGTTTTAAAGTTGAAAATTTTCATCTTTTGGTAATGATTTTTTCATTTTCTTTTTATCGTTTTCACTGCTTACAATTTTAAAAATTCATTTTTTATATATAAAATTTTTCAACATTTAAAAATAAATACATTGGGCAATACACAAAGGGGATTGGTGTTTTCAAATTTGAAAATTTTCATCTTTTCGTAACATTTTTTACATTTTTTTTGCACCTTTCATTGTTTACAATTTAAATAATTCATATTTTCTATATGAAATTTGTTCAAAATTTCAATAGAACCACGTTGGACAATACTCATAGGGGATTGGTGTTTTTAGATTTGAAAATTTTCATCTTTTGGTAATGCTTTTTTCAATTTTTTTATTGTTTTCACCATTTTGCAATTTAAATAATTTAATTTTATATATTAAAATTGTTCAAAATTTCAACATAACCACTTTGGCAGTTACTCAAAGGGAATTGGTGTTTTTAAGTTGAAATTTTCATCTTTTTGTAATGCTTTTTATTTTTTTAACCTTTTTCACCGTTTACAAGTTAAATATTTCATATTTTATATATACAAATTGTTCAACATTTCAAAAGAAACACATTGGGCAATACCCAAAGGCGATTGACATTTTCAAATTTCAAAAATGTCATCTTTTCATGACGCATTTTTTATTTTTTCCCCTTTTCACTATTTACAATTTAAATAATTCATATTTTATATATGAAATCTGCTCAAAATTTCAATAGAACCATGTAGGACAATACTCAGAGGGGATTGATGTTTTTAAAGTTGAAAATTTTCTCCTTTTGGTAACACTTTTTTTCTATTTTTTTAGTTTTCACTGTTTACAATTTAAATTATTCAATTTTATATATTAAAATTGTTCAAAATTTCAACAGAACCACTTTGGCAGTTATTCAAAGGGAATCCGTGTTTTTAAAGTTGAAAATTTTCATCTCTTGGTAATGCTTTTTCATTTTTTTAACCGTTTTCACCGCTTACAATTTCAATAATTCATATTATATATACAAAAATTGTTCAACATTTCAAATAAAACATTTTGGCCAATACTTAAAGAAAATTTGGGTATTACAATTTAAATAATTAAATTTTATATATTAAAATATTTTCTCATCATACTTCTAGTGATTTGGCCTTGATGTGGGCTTGGGCTTGTTAATGCACTTGAGCTTGGGCTTGTTGGGGTCACATCATTCCGTCCCCCTTGAAGATGATTTGCCCTCAAATCTTGATGGTCATCCTCTTCATCAAAAATACCTACAAAAGGAACCAAATCAGTAATATTGAAAGTAGGATGCACACCATATTCCACAGGAAGATCCAATTAATAAGCATTATTATTGATCTTCTTGATGATTTGGAATGGACCATCACCTCGGGGACTAAGCATGGATTTTCTTATGTTAGGTAATCTTTCCTTCCTTAAGTGCAACCAAACTAAGTCTCCTTCATTAAAAGACCGAACTCTCTTGCCCTTTTTTTAGAATGAGCAATCTTTTCAACTTGGGCTTGAATTTGGTGTTTAACCTTCTCATGAAAATACTTTTACACCCATTTGACACCTAAATTTTTTTTATACCCATTTGAGACGTAAAATATTTTTACACCCATTGGATACCTAAAATATTTTTACACCCGGTTGACTCCTAAAATATTTTTACACCCATTTGACGCCTAAATTTTTTTTCACCAATTTGACACCTAAATTATTTTTACTCCCATTTGACACCTAAAATATTTTTACACCCATTTGACACCTAAAATATTTTTACACACATTTGACATTATGATTTTTTACACCCATTTGACACCTGAAATATTTTTACACTCATTTGACACCTAAAATATTTTTACACCCATTTCACACCTAAAATCTTTTTACACTCATTTGACACCTAAAATATTTTTACACCCAATTGAGACGTAAAATAATTTTATGCTAACTTCACACCTAAAATAGTTTCAAACCCATTTGTGATATATAATATTTTTACACCCATTTAACACCTAAAATTTTTACACCCATTTGAGACGTAAATTATTTTTACACCCATTTCACACCAATTTTTTTTACTCCCATTTGGCACCTAAAATATTTTTACACCTATTTGACACCTATAATATTTTTCCTCCAATTTGACACCTAAAATATTTTTACACCCGATTTTGGTGTGGTGTAGGACGTAACTCCATGAATTTCTAGGTGAGATCTCATGGTGGTGCCTTATGAGCAGGACGTAATTCCATGATGGTTTCGTGGTGGTGCCTCATGGTCAGGATGTAATTTCATGACCTTTTAGTGGGAGCTCATAATGGTGCCTCATAGTTAGGACGTAATTCCATAAAGGTTTCGTGGTGGTGCCTCATTATATAATTTAGTAAGGATTCAAGTAAGGATTGTGATGAGTCCATCTTCAAGAGTAAGGAAGCCAAGGAGAAGCCATGCGGAATTGATGAAGCTTACATGGAAAAGGATGAAGGTGCGGAAGTTAGAAGATGAAAGGAGAAGTGGTGCGACAATGGTGTTTGGAGAAGCTCTCAAGTGAGGTTGGGCCAACACTCAAGGAAGGAGGTTAGAGGAAACCAAGAAGGAGAACTCTAGCCTAAGTTGATTCACAAAAAGAGAGGAGTCTGGAGTCATCTCAATAGAATTTCTCTACTATATTCATGAATTAAAATACAAGGGTCCTAAGCTCTCTATTTATAGGCTAAAATGAGACCAAGGAGTCTCCAAAAAGTGGAGGGAAAAATGAGTCTAGAAAGTTGAATTTTGTAGCCAAAAAGGAGCATGTGCGAGGTGTGACTTGCCACCTAAGCAAGTCGCACTTGTCTTGCCATGGGAAGCTAACTCTCATCCTTGGAGAGCAAGTTTGAGAAGCTTCTAGGCTTTTATAGAGTAGACACACTACTCTTGGCCCATTTGGCCCAATTCCCCTTTTTGGTCCAAAATTACTTCTAAAGCCCAATTTCCTCTATGGCCCAATACATGGCCCAAAGAAAACCCTATTCTATTGGGCCCAAAATACAAAGCCCAAAATAAAATCCTAATCTAGTATTTACAAGCAAAGTGTCCTAGGCTAGGTTTTCACATCTTCCTTGGCCCATGTGAAGTTCATCTTGGGCCTTGCATGCGCATTTAAGGCCCATTCCTATTGTATTCTCCTAGCCATAAAAAGAATCAAGACAATTAAAGATAGCACAAAAGAATGGCCCAATAAAAGTATAAGGCTCAAAATGATTATTTATTTAATGACAAAGAAAAACTAAATGGGCCAGGCCATTGGCCCAAGCTGAAAAGCCCTATAGGGTGATATTCATCAGATTGCATCCTGAAACTCTAAGGAGTCAGTTAGTCTGACATAGAGCGTACTAACTAGAGTGATGAGAGTAGTAAGAGGCCATATTCTTTGGCAAGATAATGGCCTTAGATGTTTGAAGGCTAACCTTGTGCGTGGTAGGGTGAAACCCACTGGCAATTGGCTCTGTAGAGCAATAGAGGCCACCACAAGTGCAAGCATCCAGTGAATCTGACTGATTATATATATCCGGATAATTGAGTCTTAGTGTCTTACTTGTTGGTCATCACATGCTTGGTTGATTAATGTATCTCTGACTTTTAAGTTGCATGCTCAATTGTATGATAAACCTTTTTCACTATGGCCTACCCTTTCTGTTTGCTTGTGTGTTTGTGTGTGGTTTTTCTCCTTTTGAAATGATCATCTATTTATTTATGTGAGCAAATGTGAGAATTCTCCATAGTCATCAAGGTGATAGAGATCCCGCTGCTTAGGTTATCTTGGGTCGAATCCTCTTATTTCGAAGTTCTCTTTTAGGGTTGTGGCCTATGTATTACCTTACTATTTGTGCATTTATTTTGAATACTATTGAACTATTATTTTGTTTTGTTAATAGCATCTGGTGTGCCTCAATTTTTTGTTCCAAGTATTTTGGATAACTGTAAGGAGTGTTATTTCCACTCCATGACAATGCCCTACTATTATTATGTCTGATGTTTCATTTAATGATGTTATTATTTAAATGGGATGTTACAAGAGGATGGATGCAACAATGGCTTGTATGGCTCTAGATACCAATTGATGGACATCCTTGGTGGAGGAAAGGAAGAAAATCCATGGAGAATGATTAGGAGGAGTTGGAGTGTAGTGGAATTTGGAGAAGGAGATGTAACTAGCTCTCAAAAATGGAGGATTTGGTGAAGATGATGAGTAGAAGTGGAGCTATGGTATGGAAGGTGGCTAGAGGAGATGAAAGAGAAGGTTAGCCATGTATGCTATCAAATTAATAGAAGTGTGGAGTGATCTCAAACACTAGCATCTATTAGTAATTCAAGAGTAACCATTAAAATATTTGAGTGGCTCTATTAATAGGCACATGGTCGGCCAAATGAAGAGAAAATGCAACAAAGATGAAATACAAATGTAGCTTGGAGAAGAAGCTTGATTGGAGACCATGTGATGTAGTAGATGAGTCTTGATGATCCAAGTGGCATATCACACTCTCCTTGCCAAGTCACACGCACCATGCTACCATCACATTCTCCTTGCTTAGTTCATGCTTTGCTTGCATCCCAATGGAGAGCCACTCAAGCAATTCTCGGCCAAAGGTAGCAAATTGGGCTCGGTCCAATTCATTCCAAAAAGTGTTCTAGCTTTTATTGAAAGCAAAGCCTAAACAATGGCCAATTTAAATCTAGACTACTTCCTTCATGCATCATCTCATATTTTAGAGATTTCTTTAGCCCATCTGAATAATGTAAAAAGCCCATGATTGACTTGATCATCTTGTGAAAGGCCCATGTGAATCTTTCTCATCATGCTTCTAGTTATTGGGCCTTGATGTGGGCTTGGGCTTGTTGATGCACTTGAGCTTGGGCTTGTTAGGGTCACATCACGTTTGTTATACCGGTAGGGCACGAGTTTGAAGATATGTTCCCAGAGGAAGTACCAGGGTTACCTCCAAGTAGAGAGGTGGAGTTCTCCATTGATCTGGTACCAGGAATCGGTACAGTGTTGATGGTCTCGTATCGTATGGCTCCGATGGAGTTGGTAGAACTCAAGAATTAGATTGAAGAGCTATTGGGGAAACAGTTTATACGGCCTAGTACATTGCCTTGGGGAGCATCAATGTTGTTAGTGAAGAAGAAAGATGAGAGCTCACGCCTGTGTGTAGACTAAAAGCAGTTGAGCAAGATGACCATTAAGAATAAGTACCCCCTCCTAAGGATAGATGATCTGATGGACCAGTTACATGGAGCATCGGTGTTCTCAAAGATAAATCTGCAATCCGAGTATCACCAGATCTTAGTGAAGGCAGATGATGTACAAAAGACAGCCTTTAGATCCCGATATGGATACTACGAGTACGTGGTTATGCCTTTTGGTGTGACCCAATGCTTCAACAGTATTCATGGACTACATGAATAGGATCTTCAAGTCATTCTTAGATAAGTTTGTCGTAGTCTTCATAGCTGACATACTCATCTCATTGAGTATTGGCTAAATTTTTTTATTTGAAATGTTCAACAATTTTATATATAAAATATGAATTTTTTAAATTATAAACTGTAAAAATGGTAAAAAAAATTAAAAAAGCGATACCAAAACATGAATTTTTTCAAATTTAAAAACACCAATCCACTCTGAGTATTGCCTAATGTGTTTCTTTTGAAATGTTGAACAATTTTTATATATAATATAAGTCATTTAAATATTAAATGGTGAATACTAAAGGGGAATGTTCAACATTTCAAAAGAAACATGTGGGGTAATACTCAGAGGGGATTCGTGTTTTTAAATTTAAAACATTTCATCTTTTTGTAATGTTTTTTACATTTTTTTTACCATTTTCACCATTTAAAATTTAAATAATTCATATTTTATATATAAAACTTTTACAAAATTTCAAATAAAACACTTTGGCCGATACTTAAAGCGAATTGGTGTATTAAAATTTGAAAATTTTCATCTTTTGCTAAAACTTTTTAAATTTTTTTTCCTTTTCACCGTTTACAATTTAAATGACTCGTCTACTATATATAAAAAAAATTGTTCAACATTTCAAAATACACTATTTGCGATATACTCAAAGGAGATTCGACTTTTTAAATTTGAAAATTTTCATCTTTGGGTAACGCTTTTTTCATTTTTTTTACTGTTTTCAACGTTTAGAATTTAAATAATTGATATTTTATAAATAAAAATTGTTCAACATTCCAAATAAAAACTTTGGCCAATACTCAAAGGGGTTTGGTGTTTTTAAATTTGTGTATTACAATTTGAAAATTTTCATCTTTTGGTAACACTTTTTTAATTTTTTTTACCCTTTTCACCGTTTACAATTTAAACGACTCATAGGTTATAAATAAAAATTGTTCAACATGGATGTGGAGCACATTGTGAGAACAATGGTCGAATTTGGGAGCAAGGCTTTAGTTTTGAGCCGGCGTGTGGGGTCGCTTTATAGGAGAGAAGTGAAGGAGGGTGGCCGGGAAAAGGTGGAGGAGTTGTAGGGGAAGGTGGATAAGCTGGAGGAGGAAAAGGCAGCATTGGAGAAGGCAAAGGAAGGTTGGGAAGCAGAGAGGAAAAGGTTGGCAACATGGAGGGTTCGTTGCTTGGACTTTGAGGAAAAGCTGAATAAACGTATAGGGGAATTGGAAGAGGACTACGATGATTTGAATGACAAGTATGATGAAGCTGTTGGTGAGCTTGATGATCTAAAAAATAGCATCATACAGGAGCACATCAATGGTTTTGAGAAGGGATTGCGGCAGACGGCTTTTTTCCATCAGGATGTGGACGTAACGGATTCGAGGTTTGATGTGAATAAGGATGTTATTGACGGGAATTTGGTCTAGGAGGATGAGGACAGTGGGAATGAGGAGGCGCAGGAGAAGGTGGCAGAGGAGGAGAAGAAGGCGGGTGATGCCGAGGATGCACCTGTCCCCATAGACTAGGATTTCTGTTTTAATTGACTCGAGAATATTATTTCAGCCAGTCTGTAATATTTGGTACATTTAGCTACATTGGTTCATTGCACTTATGTTTAAATGTGATTAAGGTTTTGCATGTTATTATGTATGTTGTGTTTTGTTTATATGTGGTGTATGTGTGTCGCGATAAGTCATAAGTTAAGGGTGTTCGACCCAGGCCGCTTACTTGGCGTAAGGGTGGGGAACTTAAACGAATCAAGCATAAGATAAGGGTATTCGACCCAGGCCGCTTACATGGGGTAAGGGTGGGGTACTTTAAGCGAATCAAGCATAAGATAAGGGTGTTCGACCCAGGACGCTTTCTTGGGGTAAGGGTGGGGAACTTAAACGAATCACGCATAAGATAAGGGTGTTCGACCCAGGCCGCTTACTTGGGGTAAGGGTGGGGAACTTAAACGAATCAAGCATAAGATAAGGGTGTTCGACCCAGGCCGCTTACTCGGGGTAAGGGTGGGGAACTTTAAACGAATCAAGCATAAGATAAGGGTGTTCGACCCAGGCCGCTTACTTGGGGGTAAGGGTGGGGAACTTAAACGAATCACGCATAAGATAAGGGTGTTCGACCCAGGCCGCTTACTTGGGGCAAGGCTGGGGAACTTAAACGAATCAAGCATAAGATAAGGGTGTTCGACCCAGGCCGTGTACTCGGGGTAAGGGTGGGGAACTTAAACGAATGCAAATGAAAAGAAACATATAGAAAGTCGTATAGTTGGGAACCCTTCTTTTTATTTGTTGAATAGGGGTGCCTCGTTAAAACCTCCTTGGCTAAAACCCTCCTTAGGGAAAAAAGACCAACTGAGGAAAAAGAGTACACTTGGGTTTCCAAGTATTGGTTTGATTACAATACACATTCAGTTGAAGTAGAACTTGAGGTGGGATACATTCCAAGTGTTTGGAATCTCTTCCGCAGATAATTGTTTTAGGCGATAAGCTCCTCCTCCTGTATCTTCTCGTATGCGGTACGGGCCGTCCCAATTGGCGGAGAATTTGCCATCCTTCTTCCTGGCGCTGCTGGCCATTCTCCATACTAGGTCCCCGATGACGAATGGTCGTGGACATAGTTTTGCATTATACTTCCTGGCAGCTCGTTGTTTTGCAGATAAATTGCGTATCTGGGCTTTTTCTCTGAGTTCGGGTAGAAGGTCGAGATGTAAGGCCATGTTTTGGTGGTTGTGGGTTGGGTCGTATAGTTCTCGGCACAGGGATGGTTCGCCAATTTCTACTAGTATCATGGCGTTTGCGTCGTAGACTAGGCTGAATGGGGATTCGTTTGTTGATGATTGGGGGGTGCATCTGTAAGCCCATAGTACTTCTATTAATTCTTCGGGCCATCGGCCTTTGGCGGTATCCAATCTCTTGCGCAGCTCTACGAGTGATGAAGGATTGACCCTAACCAAGGATGGAGGCACATGCTTAAGAAGACTAAGCATGTTTAGAAAGGAAGTTCACTAATCCTTCATCCCTTTCATTTGTGTTTGTTATTTTTGATTCCCTAAGTTGACTTAGTTAAATCAACTTTAGTTGACTTGTTGACCTTTGACTAGG
>Ga0214544_1007024_pt1 | contig 20187 bp, 24 predicted proteins | sample CNSS3metaG_FD_160074 | JGI IMG/M metagenome (GOLD analysis project Ga0214544, IMG submission 160074) | Root nodule microbial communities from cowpea collected in UCLA plant growth center, Los Angeles, California, USA - CNSS3 | ecosystem: Host-associated > Plants > Roots > Nodule | place: USA... | reverse complement strand
CGTGCTTCTCCAAGAAGGGCACCCCATAGCCTATTTTAGTGAGAAACTCAAGGGGAGTCACATCAACTACTCCACCTATGACAAAGAGCTTTATGCTCTTGTGAGAACTTTGCAAACTTGGCAACACTATCTTCTTTCAAAGGAGTTTGTGATACATAGTGACCATGAGTCACTCAAATTTTTGAAAAGCCAAGGCAAGTTAAACAAGAGACATGCTAGGTGGGTAGAGTTCTTAGAGCAATTCCCATATGTGATCAAACATAAGCAAGGAAAGGCTAACATTGTGGCGGATGCACTTTCAAGAAGGCATTCCCTCCTTTCAATTCTTGAAACTAAATTTCTTAGTTTTGATCATATTAAGGAATTGTATCCAAGGGATGTTGATTTCTCCTCCATTCTTAGTGAGTGCCACCAAGGGGCTTACAAAGACTTTTACCTTCTCAATCAATATCTTTTCAAAGGTAAGAGACTTTGCATTCCCCAAGGTTCCTTAAGAGCCTCACTCATTAGAGAGGCACATGAGGGAGGATTAATGGGGCATTTTGGGCCAAACAAGACTTTGGAAGTCTTGAAAGAACACTTCTATTGGCCTCACATGAGGAAGCATGTAGATAGGCATTGCAAAGGTTGCATAGCATGCATGAAAGCCAAGTCTAGAGTCCAACCCCATGGTCTTTACACTCCCTTGCCTATCCCTTCCAAGCCTTGGGTTGACATTTCTATGGATTTTGTCTTAGGCCTCCCAAGGACCAAAAAAGGTAGGGATTCCATTTTTGTAGTGGTGGATAGGTTCTCTAAGATGGCCCATTTCATTCCTTTACATAAGATTGATGATGCAACTTATATTGCAAATCTTTTCTTCAAGGAAGTGGTAAGACTATATGGCCTACCTAGGTCCATTGTAAGTGATAGGGACTCCAAGTTCCTAAGCCATTTTTGGAGAACCTTGTGGGGTAAACTTGGCACCAAGCTTCTTTTCTCCACCACTTGCCATCCCCAAAATGATGGCCAAACCGAGGTGGTTAATAGAACCCTAGGGCAAATGCTAAGATGTATGATAATGCAAAACATTAGAGAGTGGGTGGAACTTCTTCCCCACATAGAGTTTGCCTACAATAGGGTTGTGCATTCCACTACTTCTCATTCCCCTTTTGAGGTTGTGTATGGGTTCAATCCCTTAACTCCCTTAGACCTCCTTCCCCTACCCACTCATGAGGCATGGACTTGCCAAGATGGTGAGGCCAAAGCCAAGTACATCCAAGACTTGCATTCACAAGTCAAGGAAACCATTGAGAGGAGAGTTAAGAAACAACAAGAGGATGTTAATAAGGGAAGAAAGGAAGTATCTTCCAAAAGGGAGATTGGGTATGGCTTCACTTGAGAAAAGAGAGATTCCCTACTCAAAGGAAGTCTAAACTTCTCCCTAGAGGGGATGGCCCATTTCAAGTCATTAGGAGGATTAACAATAATGCTTATGAGTTAGACTTATCCCCAAGCTACAACATAAGTAACTCATTCAATGTTTGTGACCTTTCTCCTTTTGATGTAGGGTTTAAGAATTCGTGGTTGAATTCTCTCCAAGAAGGGGAGGATGATGAAGGTGTGACCACCTCCTTAGAAGCTCCCTCAAGAAGGATCACTAGAAGCATGTCTAGAGGGGAGTCTTCTATTCCATCACCTTTATCTTTGTTTTGCATTACTTTAGTTTGAATTCCTTAAGTTGGTTTCTAGTTGACTTATTTTGGTTGACTTGTTGACTTTGATCCAAAGTTGACCTTTGACCAAGATTAGATTAACTTAAACCAACATGTTAATCCTTGTTTGTCTTGTTTTGTAGGTAATTAAGAGAAAGTAGAGCATGACTAGGTGGCACTTGGTGATTGGAGCACTTGAATGAAGTGGAAAAGAGAGGAAAGCAAAAAGCATAAAGCAAAAGTAAAAGTAGACATGTACCTTGTCTCCTTTTGCCTTTGTGGTTTATGCCTTAGAAGGTCACTTGGTCTCCTTCCTCTTTTGGCCTAGAATCCTCATGGGAATGCCTCCACCAATCATCTCCCTTCACTTGGCCAAGACTTATTCTCACATTAGGTTTAGGGTTTGCTAATTTCCTTTTTCATGTTTTTGTATTTGCTAAAGGACCCCTATGAACTCCTATTTAAAGGGTGCTCCTTGTCTTGTAAAAGGGTTGATCATTTTGTTAAAAACTTTGTGTATTCAACCACCATTGCCATGAGCTCTCCTTCCTTGAAGTGAACTCACCTTTGCCTTATCTTGCTTGCAAGTGGCGGCACCATCACTCATCTCTAGGGTTTGGTTGGCTTAGATCCCCCCCTATGAGTGGCGTGCTTCTTCCATTGTTCATCTTCTATGCTTTCCATTTTTATTGTTTCTTCTTTCATTTTGCTCTTTAAGTGTTGTTATTTCCATGTGTGTTTTAAGCTTGAATCTAACTCTCTTCTTCCTTTCATGAGCTTGAGAAATGAACCTTCACATCTAGATAGCTTGCTATCTTAATGTCCAGTGGGATTTTTCAAAAAGCTTTCTTAAACAACTTCACCATATTCATAACCCTAAAAGAAAACAAGATAATCCTTCATCAAGATGGGTATGGATGCTGAGAAAGATAGTGTGCAAGAAATCAAGAGAGGAAAGAAACCCACAGATGGAGAAGGAAATTCAATCAATTGGGAGAAGAAAGAAGAAGAGAATGCATTTGACAATAATGGAATTCTGAAGGGTGAAGAAAAATCACTTTTCCCGTGCAATGAAAGAGTGGAGTTGCCTACATTTTAACAGAATGGCCCCCAAGGATCAAATGATCAACAAATATACACCTAACCTCCAATAACATGGAAGAAAATGCAGTCTAAGGGTTTAAGGGTTCAAGACTTGGGAAAAAAGATCTAAGAACCTTTCTTGGGAAGATCTTGCAACAACTCAACTAAGGATAGTTGGAGGCAACAAAAGAAGCATGTTATTTGAGAGCTAAGCAATAGTAACATAGATTTGGAGTGGGGAAATTTTACTTGACAGTTTGACAACAGTAACATGGACTGGGAGTGGGGAAAATTTCATCCAACAATTCAAGATATTGGTGTCACAAGTAAATCCAACACTAGAAGATCGGTTGAGGGAGTATTTCTTGGCAAACCTCCAAACTCTATAATCAATTGTCGAACCAAATGGAAATCGCCAATCTCACAAACCACACATACAGGGAGTTTAAAACAACACTCACCAAGGATGAAACAAAACCAGAATTAATCATGTGTCAGCAAAATTATACACTCAGAAACCATATCTACTCCTTTAATTGAACAAAACTCAAAATTCATAGTAGACTCATCACCATTTCGAAAAACAGGAAAATCAATCTAATCATGCAAACTCCAATGCCATAAGTAATACCCATAATTAAGTTCAGTAATGAAACCCAAAACTCACTCCAAACACATTATCACATATTATATGCTCACTTGCCCAAACAATTTCAAGCGTCACAGTAAAGAATCAAAGCAAGAACACAGCTCTCCTAGAATATTACATTCATCCAATTATAACCACACGAATCAACATGAAGCTAATTTCCAGGGACAATTAAACAATAACATGAGATTAAACAATAACATCCTAACAACAGTACTCGCCCTTTCGATGAACTCAAAACAAATGAAACCTCAAATGTTAAGGCAAATTATGCAAATTCACGAACAAATAAACACCCACCCGTTTCATTTTGGGTGCAGATAGAAGTTTCCCCCTGCAATAATGCTGAGCCAATATATAACAACAGAAAAAGCTTCATGCCATAATCCTAACAAAAAAGTTAGAAGCATCGGGCAGCAAAACCCCAAATGAACTAGAACGCATTCGTTCAATAGCACTGCGCAATATTACAACACAACAGTGAAATTAGAATTCCTAACCTAGTTGGTATTAGCAGCAATAGCTTCGCCAGAAATGAGAAGACGTTGTAGCAGCGGCGATTGGTGCGCGTGGAGATTCTTCTTGGCCAAGGTGGAAGCGCGAACCTGTAGGAGCTGAGATGTGTTGGTGGAACTCCTTGAATGAAGGTGAAGAAGAGAGCTCCATGGGTTGGCGGAAGCAGGGTGAAGGATGAAGGTTGTTCTTGGAATTAGAGTGAAAGGTGAGTAATGAACTCTATCTTAGACAAGATAGAGGAAGGTGGCTAAAGGATATGATTCAATCCTCTAGCTTAAGTAACTCTCAATAGGCAATAGGACTCTCAACACTAGGCATCTATTGCTTAAAATTCAAGAGTGATTACAATAATCTAAAATTTAGGCTTTTATATGAAAGTAAATACACATAAACACTATTATCACTTGGATGAGAAAGGCATTCAATCTTCGTGGAAGATGGCTTGGAGAAAGAGCAATGCTCACGACCATTGGATGATGACTTGAAAAAGGACGAAGAATTCCTAGACCTTGGATCCATGAGGTGTAGCAAGAAATGTTGACTTCCACTTAGTCCACCTTGGACTTTTGTTAGCTCATGGGCCAAATCTCCTATTGGGCTTAGTCAAGCCCAATTTTAGCAATTCAAATACACATTGTTTGACTTGTTATTCTAAAAAACAAGGTCTAAACAATGGGCCAATCTTATTGCTATTCTACTGCTATTTGATACACCTCTTCAAATCTTCACATCTTCTTTGGCCCATGTGAAGAGTGTGAGAAGCCCCAATTTTAGCAATTCAACTACACATTGTTTGACTTATTATTCTAGAAAACAAGGCCTAAACAATGTGCCAATTTTATTGCTATTCTACTGCTATTTGATACACCTCTTCAAATCTTCACATCTTCTTTGGCCCATGTGAAGAGTGTGAGAAGCCCATGTGGATTTGAGCCATCTTGGATGAAGCCCAATTGGATCTTTTTGATTATGTCCCTTGTTATTGGGCCCTTTGATGGGCTTGGGCTTGAAGGTGTACCTTGTCTTGATAATGGGCTTGTTGGGTTCACATCATCCCCTCCCCCTTGAAGAGGATTTGACCTCCAATCCTGGTGTTCATCATCCATGGATCCTACAAAAGGAATTAAATCATATATATTGAAAGTGGAATGAACACGATACGCATAAAGAAGATCTAATTGATAATCAAGAGTATATCTATAGTAGAGGACAAAAGAAGAAAGTCTAGTTGTATGTTGAAAGTTACTTGAAAAGAAACAAGGTCGACTTCATAAAAGAAAATTGGTGTACTTTGGGTTATCTTAAACTTAGTAGGCAACATCAACCCAAAGTAGGATTTTGCAAAATCTTTTGAGGAGTTTAAAATAATGAATGAAGGTGGAAAAACATTTTTAGAAAGAACCAAGACAAAAGAATTAATGGAAGATAAGGTAGAGTGTAAAGATGGAATCACTCCCTTTGGAAGCTTGACCTGGAGGTCTATGCAAGGATGTTGTATCTTTACTGTCCTAGACAATAGTTCCTTTGCTTCTTTCCTCTTTTCTTTTAAACTCTTCCTCTTTTCTTTTTAATTCTTCCTCTTGTCTTACTCTCTCTTTGTCTTCATACTCTTTTCTTTCTTTTTCCTCCTTCTCTTTTCTCAACATCTCCTCTACCTTTCGTTCTTCTTTGTCTCTCATTTCTTTTTCAACTTTTTTTCTTTCTCTTGCTCTCTTTGTTTTTGGAATGCTCTTTCTCTTTTCTCCCACAAGAGTATGTCACATCGCTTTTTATACTTAGTTGCACGACGGAGGAACTGTGGCTCATTTTCAATGAAATTCATACCTCTCTCCACAAGTTCTCTCAACTCACGTTTGAGTGCTTGAGTTCTCTCAAAATTGTCGCCTCAGGCAAGCCCTCAAATCCTCCCAATTTCGAATGGCATATTTTCTACCAATGTGAACCAGATTCTATCTTGAATGCCACCACTCATGTAACATCCCTAAGGAATATTACTAAAAATAAATAAATAAAAGAAATAAATTAAATCAAAGGTCGCATTAATAATACTCCCAACGCGGGAAAATTTAAATTCATGAAAAGCACGCGCCAACACTCATAACATAAACATTAAAATGTTACAAGTTTCCAAAATTCGTGTTTATAATAAAACATCGTAAATACATAAGAGAAAATCCCTAGCTCAAATCCCAAAGTTAGCCCTCACTCCATCGGCTGGACATCCTCAGCTTCACCTGTTTCAACATCTGCTCCCATGTAACGAATCACACGATCATCGCCATACACAAACTGAGAAAAAATAAAATAACAGATAGACAATATGCAAAGTAAATCATACACCCATCTTATTCATTCTACATAGTTCTTGGCCAAGACCCTAACCCCAAGGCTTTGTAGCCTTCAAATCACACAAGTTAGCCTTGGACTCGGGAATATGATGCTCACACGAACCTACCCGCTCGTGGTCCTACCTCTACGAACCTCTTCGCTCGTAGTCCTGCTCTACGAACCTCCCCGCTCGTAGTCCTGCTCTACGGACCTGCCCACCCGTAGTCCAACATATGTGATCCACCAGCCCCGTACCTCCCCGCACGTGACATCTCTAGACGTGAGCACGGAACATACGAACCTACCTCGCTCGTATCCCCCCGTGAGAGTAACTGGATATGAACCTTCCCGCTCATATCATCATATGTTAACCTCCATCCATGAACCTACCCGCTCATGGCACAACATCTCCCGATCCACGCAAAGCATCATTGCCAGTTATAAACAACACACACAACTCATAACCTGCTGCGCAAGCGCCTGGCGCATCACCCAGCACCGCTTGGCGAAACAGGTTCAGGCCGCCTGGCGGTTTACGTCCCACCTCAAGCGCTAGGTTCTCGAACAAAAGCTCGCTTCCTCGCGTCCGCCTGGCGGATCTCACCTCACCGCTAGGCGCCAGCCTTTGCAGACCCCCTTTCTGGGTCTTCGACCGCCTGGTGCACCCAGTCTAGCCGCCAGGCGCCGTGATAGTACAGTACCAGTCACTAAGTTCACCTCTCTTTCAAATTATCCCACACTCCCCTAATCTTTCCAAGGTAACAAATCAATCTTGGTTAATCCCACTCTTATTCTAAATTTCCTAGCCAGCCTCATGACTGATTGTGGTACCCATAACTCCCATTCCAAATTCCCTATCTCACCTACGATTCGCCAATTCCCTCCAAATTTATACCATAAATTCTCCAAATTCCTAATGAAACCACACCGTACATTTCCTCATACCACATTCCCTGCTCAAATGGCATTATCACAGTACCACACTCCCTACTCAGTTAATTTTATAATTCATTTTACACAAATCATGGTAATACCTCGAATCTTAATCTAACTATCTCGTATTGCAGCGATGCAACCCCAACAAGTGTGTTCATTCAAACCTGAGACTTGTCATTAAACTCTTATTCTTACTATTTGAAACTAACCTTCTTACAATCTTACCATATCATGCTCATACCTTCACACTTAATCCAATTTCCCTAATTTGATACTACAGTTTATCTATCTCTTACAGTTTTATCAATAATTGTCTAAAACATGACTCGTCCAAGTTCTACTCCCTTTCATTCTTTTCTCGCTCTTTTAAGCACACAAAACCAGACCTGCACCCATCGTCGCCTGGCGGCAGGCAACACGCCGCCAGGCGGTACACCAGTATTTTGTAGAATCGCAGACTCTCCATTCCTATGACATACTCAGTCCATTTTCCAGTTTCCATTTCTACCAATTTCAGTCACCAAGATGCAAACATACCTGCATTACGTGCTAATTATCTATTCTCAATTTGATTCATAAAAGTGTCTCTATATTCACCCTCATGTGTAACCCCAATCGATTCATACACCAACATCTCTCAACCTTGCCATACCCCAAATTGGTAATCAATTTCGGTCCAGCAAAGTATCCAATAGAACCCACTCACATCAATCACAGAAACCACATGCACACTTGTACAAATAGCATCAAAACATCAAAAGGAACGCGAACGATGTCGCGCCGCCTGGCAGGAATTCATCGTCGCTAGGCATTTCAAGCCAAAACAAGAACAGTGGTCATTTCTGATGTGTCGCCCAGCGGTAGGGATTGAACCGCCAGGCGATTTCTGGGAAAAACCCAGAAATGTCGATGAAACAGTACGAAAATTGACAGAAAATCATGCAATATTGATCACACAGGCACATTATAAGTGATACAACTAAAAACCACACAGAACAACTCCCCTTACCTCTGATCCTCGCTCCAAACTCGGATTGAATGTGACTTTTAATTCAAAACCACCCTTATCCTTTGCTTGCACTCTCACAATGGCCTGCACTCCACTCCTTGTTCTACACCGTGCCAAATGCCTCAGAAACCTTCTCCCAAACCTTCACACTCAACCCTCAGCCTCTTTCCTCTAATCTCTTTTCCTCTCTCACAATTACTCTCTCCTAATTACCCTTTTAGTGCCTTAACCGAATTTTTTTAATAATAAAAATTAGACTAAGACTAATCAATGTTTAATTGTCCCACTATTTTCCAGCCCTTAGGTTACCACTCCATTGGCTGCTAGGTTTCTAACCCTTTCACATTCACGTCAAAGGAAAAATTGGCAAAAAGAAATTATTTAGTTCTCAACAAGGTTTGAACCCACAACCTTCTAATTACAACGCCAGTGTATAACCAAATCAACCAATCATGTTTCGTGATAACTCCTACAATTTTAGGAATTTATCAACCCACCACGCATTCAATATTTCATTAAAGAAAATGCATTCAACCTACCACGTCATAAATCCACACATTAATTGCTTTAAATGTTTCTATTACCCGCCATAATTAAATAATTATTTAATTAACTATTTAATTTTTCTCGGATCTTACAACTCAGATGCATGTGTTATAAACCTAAAAGTGCACAAATCAACTATACAATATTTACTACTTGATGTGACCCTAGTGAGGCTCAAAACTTAGGCCATTGGCTAGGCCCATTCCTTTTAATTTCTTTTATTTTCTTTTATTTTTAATTAAATAAAAGTTGTCTAATTGGGTTGTTTTGCTAATTGCAGCCTATTTTCCAATCTGCCAAATTCTTTAAATATTGGCATTGAGCCTGCAGCCTAAGTCTTCACACAAACTCTTCCAACGTTAACATTGTTGCAACGCATTTGAAGTGTGGAATAAAGATGGCATAATGTTGAAGTGTGGAAGCAGGCAATTGGGCTTCGTCCTCAATCAGCCCAATCACTTTGTGTGAATGACAAAGCATCACACAGATCCACATCAATTCTTCACGCGTAAGTTTTGAGCAAGGGCAGCCAATATGTTCTTTCTATCAGCATTAGGGCTCGCGCGTCCAGATACTTAGCAGCATCTATTTTGGGCCGAAACCAACTTGCAGCCTAATTCCTATTTCAGCATGGACAAGGTGGGCAGGAGCTTCATTTGTGTGGTGCACCCAAACCTTGCTAGGGTTTCTTATCAACATTCACATCAACGGTTCCCCATCACGCGTTTCTTCTAGTTCATGCCACTGCTAAGATTTCACCTAAACCCTCTCCCGACTTCACACGAGTTCTCTTCCTTCACGCGAGCCCGTTTCCTTCACACATCTCACACCTTAGCATAGGGTTTGCTTGTAGATGCCTCTGTTAGGGTTTCATGTTTCTTCCCCAACTCTTTGCCCTTAGGATCCTTTATTAGACGACTTTTCTTTCTTTTCCGTTTGATTTCCGACTGCCTTTCTTCCTCTATAAAAGGTAGGCCAACCTTTTGTACCAAATAGCTTAGATAAATGTTAAATTTGGTTGAGCACACTCCCCCTTTCGTCTTTGCTCAAACCCTAAATCCTAGATTAGGGTTTTACCTCTTCGGGTTGCCCGAAACTAGAGAGATTCGAGTGCTAAACACCATAACCTGAGTATTTCACTGTGTTTTCCTCGCATATCGCGAGTTTCAATCTGTAGAACACGACAGAGCAGTCTCATCAAATGGTATTCAGACCCACTCGTTCTTGGACCATGTAAGACCCGAGAAAATTAATTAATTAATTAATAAATACGGGTAAAAGGCGTCTTTGTGATAATTATTGTTATTTAATATGGTGTGGAAAAGTGCTAGCTTATGTGGTTGAGAGTACTTTGGTTGTGTGAAAGGACTTGGGTTCGAGTCCTATGTATGCCAATTATGTGTTGTTATGTTATTACTGCCTTTTAATAATACATATGAGTATGGGATTGACGATGTAAACTGTTTGGGTGGAAGGATATCATCAAATGTGATTTGGCATAGTGGTGGTGCTTTGGCCTTAGGAGTGGAAGGTCATGGGTTCAAACCTTGGTGGGTAAAGCATAAGTTTTATTTGTTTTGCTAATTATTAGTTGTGGCATGAATGTGAAGTCGTAAAGAAAACCTAGCAGAAGGGTAACTAGGAGGTGCTGAAAAATCACTCACTAAAGGACTTGAATAGTCATTAAGGCCACCCTAAAGCCAATCCCGTTTTATTTTTAAAACCTACTTGAAAGGCACCTATAAAAGCCAAAGTTTAAGAAAAAGGAAGGGTTTTGGCAATTGTGGTGAGCTGCTGCAGAGAGAGCACGAAATTGAGGTTGAGAGGTGAGGTTTGGGTGCGAAAAAGGGACTGAACTAAGAGGGAGTTTATGGCACGTCATAGGCAAACCAAGGAAATCCCATCTTCTTCCAATTTCAATAAAACTTTCAGGTTAAGGCAGCTGTACTTTGCGTGTGTCAATAATCTGTTAAGTGTCATGATTTTGAGTTCTAATTGGTTCCTGTTTGATTGGGAAAAATTCGTACCTAATGTGTTGTGATTGGGAATTGGGGTATTTGAGTTTGGGTGCATGATTATGTATGGGTAATGTGTTGTGGGAGGATGGTTTTGACCTTTCAGGTTGTTGATGAATGTATGTTCGAATGTGGTTGTCAATATGTGTGAAAAGTATGGTTCTGGGTGCTAATTGCCATTACAATTACATTGGTATCGATTTCATGTTTTGTGGTATATTTTTGGGTATGGTTTGACACTATTTGGGTAAAATCCGTGTGGGACAGTGAGGGAACTCTGCAAGTCTCGCCCAAGCGAGTCTATCTTGTCTAGGCGAGAGTTGCAGAACCTCATGTCTGAGTTGGGGTCGCGGTGCTCGCCAAGGCGACCTTGGTTTGGTGATGAGCGACTTAGTCTCGCTCAAGCGAGGGAAAGTTCGCCTAAACGAGATCGCGAGGAAATTTGGGCGCTTTTGAGCGCGATATCTCGCCCAGGGGAGAAGTATTGGTGTTTTGAGCGACTATGTCTCGCTCAGGCAAGGGATATTCGCCTAAGCGAGGTTGCGATGTGAAATGACGTGGTTAAGTGGTTCCTCGTCTAGGCGAGGGGAGGGTGTTGTTTTGAGCGATGGTGCAACTCGCCCAAGCGAGGGAATCTCGCCTAAGCGAGATAACGTGTAATTGTGGTTGCTTTAAGCTCGCCCAGGCGAGGCGAACTAGCCTAAGCGAAGCAGAGGGCTTAGCTTGGGCGAGGGGCCCTAGCCTAAGCGAGTTTATGAGAATTATTGTGTTTCTATGTGCTTGTGAGTGTGTTTTGGATGTTTATCATAAGGATCGATTGTATATGCATGTGGTGTGATGTTTGGGCTTGATGGGTTAAGTCCAATAGGGGTCTGAGATGTGCTCGGAGGTTGGACACATGATGGGCATGGAACTAGTTCAGTTCCCGTCGGCTACTAATGGGCGAGGAGTCCTTAGTATTGTGATTGCATGTGTCAGGCGCATGATGGGCAAGGAACTGTGATGTTCCCGTTGGCTACTATTGGGCGAGGAGTCCATAGTATGGTGATTGCGTGCGTGGCAGGGTCCAAGTTATGAGACTTGGACGTTTATACTATAGGCGAGGATTCTATATGGCAGGACTATGAGCGGGATAGGCTCATAGGGTTGGACCACGAATGAGTTAGTTTCGTGGGAGCACAGGGAAGTCCCAAGACTTAGTTCATGCATATGACTCATGAAGGACTATGAGGTCATGGTTGGGTGATTTGAAAAGTATGAGGATTTAATTATGTATTTTTGGGATTGGGGAAAACATATTTAATTCATATATCTGTTTATATTGTTTTATTGTGCATAGCTCACCCTATCTGTGTGTGTATGGCGATGATCGGATAACTTGTTATCCGGGAGCAAATGATGTAACAGGTGAGCTAGGAGCTTCTTAGAGACGGAGAGCAGGGACTACCTGGGGCTTTTGAAAGGATTTTCATTTAAAGGATTTTGATGTAATTTATAAATATGTTGAATTTTTGGTATATTTTGTATTAACGTAATTGCGAATATTTGAATTATACTGCAATTAAAGTTTTATATTTCCCACGTTTTTGGGAAATAGTTATAATCAATGTGGTATTTATTTTAATTGGAAATTTTATTTATTTAGTCTTAGTAATATTCCTTAGGGATGTTACAATTGGTATCATAGCAAATGTTTTGAAAATATTTTAAAAATATTTTGGGGCTTTTGGGAAGTGAGCTTATCGTTTGATTGTGTGTGTGATTTAGTAGTATGTAAGGAAGATTTTAGTGGTGTTGTTTAACTAAGTGAATTGGTTTTAACAGTTGTAATGTGGCGTATCCAGGCTATGGCTAACAGGAGCAGGAGGAATAGTGGTGCTGATGACATCGTGGAGGCCATTCATCGGATGGTGGATGCGATGCAGACACCGGTAGGGGCACAACCCAGGGCGACAATTGCACCAGTCAGGGTGCCAACTGTGGAGGACTTCCTGCGCCACAAGCCAACTAAGTTCACTAGCAAAGCATCGCCTGATGAAGCGGAGGCTTGGCTTCGCAAGTGTGAGAAAATATTCACGGTGATGAGCTGCGCAGATGAGCAGAAACTCCTTTTTGCCACCTACCTCCTGAATGGTGATGCTGAGTATTTGTGGGCGGGTATGCAACAGCAGATGCAGACCCGAGATGAACAGGTGGAGTGGACTAGCTTCTGGACGCGATTCCTGGAGAAATATTTCCCCGATACCGCCAGACAGGACAGGGAGGCAGAGTTCCTCGCACTACAGTAGGGGGACATGACTGTGCAGGAGTACGTGAATAGGTTTGAGTATCAGGCGAGATTTTCCTCTCAAAATATGACAAAAGAGTGGAAATGTTTGAAGTTTGAGTGAGGACTCAAACATGAACTTAAGAAGGTGGTGACTCCTTTACGAGAGAGGAGATTTCCCGTCTTGGTGGAACAGGCCAAGAGTGTCGAGTATTTGGAGGAGGGCCCTGGCCCAGTGGTAAGCAGACACTAGAAGAGTGTTGCAGAGGCGCGGCAGATGAAGAAGTCGTATAGCCGGCCGCAAACATATGGGGGTCCCACTTGGTATCATTGTGGCGGACCTCATTTGATGAGAAACTGCCCACAGCTGACCGGTGGAGTAGGGGGATCCGGTGATCGTCGCAAGTGCTTCATCTGCGACAAACCGGGCCATTTTGCTAACAGCTGCCCTGAGAAAAACAGTCCTGGTGCGAAGAAACTAGCAGTAGCCTCGCCAGCAGAACGAGCACGAGCCGTAGGGAGAGTTTTTGCCCTGACATCTACTAAGGCGCCTCAGTCAGGTAACTTGATAATGCAACCTTGTTTACTTATGGGGCATGATGTATTGGTTTTATTTGATTCTGGCGCAACCCATTCCTTTATTTCTAATGCTTGTGTGGGATGATTGAGTCTGGTGACACGTGACTTGGGGTGTGAGTTGTTTGTTTCAACTCCTTCCTTGGGCCAGGTAGCTACCAGTTCAGTCTGTGTTGGGTGTTCAATGGTGGTGGAAGGTCATAGATACAAGGTGAACTTGGTGTGCTTGCCCTTGGAGGGACTGGATGTGATATTGGGAATGGACTAGTTGTCTATCAATCACATCATAATTGATTATGGACGGCGCATTTTGGTATTCCCAGAGCATGAAGGGTTGGGATTGATATCATCTCGAGAAGCGGAGAAAGAATTACAAGATGGGGCTGTGTGTTTTATGGTGGTGGCCAAGCAAAAGAAGAAAAGTGCGATGGAAGTGATTCAGGCTATATCGGTGGCTAATGAATATGCAGATGTGTTTCCAGATGAAATGCCAGGGTTGCCGCCGAGTCGAGACAATGACTTCACCATTGACCTCATTCCTGGTGCAGGTCCAGTGTCTATGGCTCCGTACAGAATGGAACCGGCTGAGCTTGCAGAACTCAAGAAGCAAATTGAGGAGTTATTAGAGAAGCAATTCATTCGACCGAGTGCTTCACCTTGGGGAGCCCAGCTTTGTTAGTAAAGAAGAAGGACTGGAGCTCGCGGCTATGTGTGGATTATAGGCAGCTGAATAAGTTGACTATTAAAAACAAATATTCGCTGCCAAGGATCGACGATTTGCTAAATCAGTTTAAGGGAGCAAGGGTGTTCTCTAAGATCGACTTGAGGTCGGGATACCACCAAATTCTAGTGCGGTCGGAAGATGTGCAAAAGACAACATTCAGGTCACGATACGGCCACTATGAATATGTGGTGATGCCTTTTAGAGTGACGAATACACCAGTCGTATTCATGGATTACATCAATAGAATTTTTCGACCTTGGTTGGATAAGTTTGTTGTTGTCTTTATTGATGACATTCTTATCTACTCGAGGACACGAGAGGAACATGCCGATCACTTGAGGGTAGTGTTGAAGATACTCAGAGAGCACCAATTGTATGGGAAGCTGTCCAAGTGTGAATTTTTGCTAGAGGAGGTACAGTTTCTTGGACATGTCATCTCACCTAAGGGTATTGCAGTAGACCCGGCTAAGATTGAAATAGTGCTTAACTGGGAAAGGCCTAAGACTGTGACGGAGGTGCGAAGTTTCTTGGGCTTAGCAGGTTACTACCGGAGGTTTGTGGAGGGGTTCTCAAAGAAGGTTAACCCATTGACACAGCTGACAAGAAAAGATCAGCCGTTCTCGTGGACTGAGCAGTGTGAAGAGTGCTTTGAGGAAATGAAGAAATGTTTGACTACTGCTACGGTGTTAGTGATTCCAGATACCGAGAAGATGTTTGAGGTGTACTATGATGCATCATATCAAGGTTTGAGGTGTGTATTGATGCAAGAAAAGAGGGCAGTGGCATATGCTTCTCGTCAACTGAAGGTGCATGAGAAGAATTACCCGACTCATGACTTGGAGCTAGTTGCCATAGTGTTTGCTCTTAAGTCTTGGAGGCATTATTTATACGGCTCTCAATTCTGAGTGTTCAGCGACCACAAAAGCTTGAAGTACTTGTTTGACCAAAAGGAGCTCAACATGAGGCAACGCAGGTGGATGGAGTACTTGAAAGACTATGACTTTGAATTGCTCTACCATTCGGGCAAGGCAAATTTTGTAGCCGATGCGTTGAGTCGGAAGAAGATACATATATCTTGCATGATGATAAAGGAGTTGGAGTTGACTGAGAAACTCCGAGACATGAATCTGGGAATGCAGTTTGGGTCAGGTTCGATATAGTGTAGCTTGCTAAGAGTTACCAATGAATTTTTGAATGAAATTCGTGTGGCTCAGGGACATGACTTGGAATTGCAATAGTTTGTGGGGTGGTTAGGTACTGAAAAAGGGAAGGACTACCAGATGGGAGAGGACGGCATTCTACGGTTTAAAGGTAGAGTGTGTGTACCAGGAGGGCCTCATTTCAGGAGGCAGATACTGAAGGAGGGTCACCAAAGCCGTCTTAGCATACATCCCGGTATGACTAAGATGTATAAGGATTTGAAGGAGTCCTTTTGGTGGAATGGTATGAAGGCAGACGTAGCAGACTTTGTTGCTCAGTGTTTGGTATGTCAAAAGGCCAAAATTGAACACCAAAGGCCGGGAGGTACACTAACACCACTGGACGTACCTCAGTGGAAGTGGGATAGTATCTCTATGGATTTTGTGACACATCTTCCGAGGTCGACGAAGGGTCGCGATTCGGTTTGGGTGATAGTAGACCGACTGACAAAGTGTGCACATTTCCTGCCTATGAATCAGAAGTGGTCGGTGGACAAGTTAGCAGAGTTGTATGTGCGAGAGGTGGTGAGATTGCATGGGGTACCCGAAAGCATTGTGTCAGATCGGGACCCTAGATTCACATCACGGTTTTGGCAATCATTGCAGGCGGCCTTGGGTACACAACTGAGGATGTGTTCAGCGTATCATCCTCAGACGGATGGAGAGTCTGAGTGGACCATCCAATCTCTAAAGGACTTATTAAGGTCTTGTGTGTTGGATCGAATGGGAAACTGGAATGATGTGCTACCTTTGGTGGAGTTCACCTATAATAATAGTTACCATTCCAGTATTGGTATGGCGCCCTAAGAAGCATTGTATGGAAGGAGGTGTAGAACTCCATTGTGCTGGTATCAGGATGGAGAAGCCTTTGTGCTTGGTCCTGAATTTCTGCAACAAACGACCAGTAAGGTCAAGTTGATCCAAGACCGGATGAGGGCAACTCAGAGTAGGCAAAAGTCTTAAGCAGATAAGAGGAGACGACCACTTGAGTTTGATGAAGGAGACCATGTATTTCTACGGGTGACACCAACCACAGGTATTAGAAGGGTTCTTAAATCACGGAAGTTGACTCCAAGGTTTATAGGGCCTTACCAGATTACACGGAGAATAGGAGCAGCGGCGTATGAAATTGCTTTACCACTTCAGCTATGCAACTTGCATAATGTGTTTCACGTCTCTCAGTTGAGGAAATACATTGCAAGTCCAGATCATGTTTTGGAGTCAGATGAGGTGCAAGTACGCGAGGATCTGACTATACCAATTGGACCGGTGCGCATATTGAATACTCAGGTCAAGCAACTGAGAGGTAAGGAGTTGAAGACGGTGAAGGTTCTCTAGGACGAGACAACCCAAGAGATGACTTGGGAGATGGAGGACCTCATGAGGAAGTCTTATCCTCACCTCTTTGCTGGTAAGTTCTATTTTCGAGGATGAAAACTTTTAAAGGTGGGGGAATTGTAAGATCCGGGAAAATTAATTAATTAATTAAAAAATGCGGGTAAAAGGCGTCTTTGTGATAATTATTGTTTTTTATTATGGTGTGGAAAAGTGCTAACTCATGTGGTTGAGAGTACTTTGGTTGTGTGAAAGGACTTGGGTTCGAGTCCTATGTATGCCAATTATGTGTTGTTATGTTATTACTGCCTTTTAATAATACATATGAGTATGGGATTGATGATGTAAACTTTTTGGGTGGGACGATATCATCAAATGTGATTTGGCATAATGGTTATGCTTTGGCCTTAGAAGTGGAAGGTCATGGGTTCAAACAGTGGTGGGTAAAGCATAAGTTTTATTTGTTTTGCTAATTATTAGTTGTGGCATGAATGTGAAGGGGTAAAGAAAACCTAGCAGAAGGGTAACTAGGAGGTGCTGAAAAATCACTCACTAAAGGACTTGAATAGTCATTAAGGCCACCCTAAAGCCAATCCCGTTTTATTTTTAAAACCTACTTGAAAGGCACCTATAAAAGCCAAAGTTTAAGAAAAAGGAAGGGTTTTGGCAATTGTGGTGAGCTGCTGCAGAGAGAGCACGAAATTGAGGTTGAGAGGTGAGGTTTGGGTGCGAAAAAGGGACTGAACTAAGAGGGAGTTTATGGCACGTCATAGGCAAACCAAGGAAATCCCATCTTCTTCCAATTTCAATAAAACTTTCAGGTTAAGGCAGCTGTACTTTGCGTGTGTCAATAATCTGTTAAGTGTCATGATTTTGAGTTCTAATTGGTTCCTGTTTGATTGGGAAAAATTCGTACCTAATGTGTTGTGATTGGGAATTGGGGTATTTGAGTTTGGGTGCATGATTATGTATGGGTAATGTGTTGTGGGAGGATGGTTTTGACCTTTCAGGTTGTTGATGAATGTATGTTCGAATGTGGTTGTCAATATGTGTGAAAAGTATGGTTCTGGGTGCTAATTGCCATTACAATTACATTGGTATCGATTTCATGTTTTGTGGTATATTTTTGGGTATGGTTTGACACTATTTGGGTAAAATCCGTGTGTGACAGTGAGGGAACTCTGCAAGTCTCGCCCAAGCGAGTCTATCTTGTCTAGGCGAGAGTTGCAGAACCTCACGTCTGAGTTGGGATCGCACTGCTCGCCCAGGCAACCTTGGTTTGGTGATGAGCGACTTAGTCTCGCTCAGGCGAGGGACAGTTCGTCTAAGCGAGATCGCGAGGAAATTTGGGCGCTTTTGAGCGCGATATCTCACCCAGGCGAGAAGTATTGGTGTTTTAAGCGACTATGTCTCGCTCAGGCGAGGGATATTCGCCTGAGCGAGGTTGCGATTTGAAATGACGTGGTTAAGTGGTTCCTCGTCTAGGCGAGCGGAGGGTGTTGTTTTGAGCGATGGTGCAACTCGCCCAGGCGAGGGAATCTCGCCTAAGCGAGATAACGTGTAATTGTGGTTGCTTTAAGTGAGTGTGTTTTGGATGTTTATCATAAGTGAGTCTGTTTTGGATGTTTATCATAAGGATCGATTGTATATGCATGTGGTGTGATGTTTGGGCTTGATAGGTTAAGTCCAATAGGGGTCTGGGATGTGCTCGGAGGTTGTACACATGATGGGCATGGAACTGGTTCAGTTCCCGTCGGCTACTAATGGGCGAGGAGTCCTTAGTATGGTGATTGCATGTGTCGGGCGCACGATGGGCAAGGAACTGTGATGTTCCCGTTGGCTACTATGGGGCGAGGAGTCCATAGTATGGTGATTGCGTGCGTGCCAGGGTCCAAGTTATGAGACTTGGACGTTTATACTACAGGTGAGGAGTCTATAGGGCAGGACTATGAGCGGGATAGGCTCATAGGGTTGGACCACGAATGAATTAGTTTCGTGGGAGCACAGGGAAGTCCCAAAACTTAGTTCATGCATATGACTCATGAAGGACTATGAGGTCATGGTTGGGTGATTTGAAAAGTATGAGGATTTAATTATGTATTTTTGGGATTGGGGAAAACATATTTAATTCATATATCTGTTTATGTTGTTTTATTGTACATAGCTCACCCTATCTGTGTGTGTATGGCGATGATTGGATAATTGTTCTCGATTCCTTTGTGTTATTCTGATTTCAGAATTTTTTTTCATTGCTTCTCTGTTTGAATCAGTGTTATTAATGTGTTTATTGTTGAAATTGATTCAAGCTTGCTTGTTCTAATTTTCCTGAATCAATACTATGATGAAATGTCTAGATTGTTGAATTTGTCGTTCAAATGCATGTTTCTAGGTTTCTTTCAATTTTTTTTTCTTACTTAGCTTTAACTTTTTTTGATCTTCGTGTTATGTATAAAGTCATGTTAGCCGTTTAATATATTCATTGCTTCGATAGATGTTCTTCCTTGTTTTGTGTGTTGTAAGTACATTCTTGTGGTATGTTTTGTTATGAATTTGCTATTAGATCATTAGCAAATTGTCTACAATGCCAATTGATATTGTTCTTGTTCACTTCTGCGTACCCTGCTTCTGTTTTCCATGTTCTGTTGGAATCTGTTAATGTTTCTACGATTAAAATTGCTCGTCAATGATTGTGCTGACCAAACTGTGATGTTTCCACTGATTTGATGATACATCTGCCTTTGTTCAGATTTTTTTGGTGGAAGTCTAGCTGGTTTTGGTCCAGACATAGGCTGAATCGTTGTTGTTTAGTTTGCATCGGTCCACTACTTCTTGTTTCCAGTACTGTTTTGGTGTCTCAACTGTGCAATGAACCTGAATTTTACATATGCTTTTCATTTTTAATTCACATCCTGTAATTGGATATGCTTTGGTTGTGTCCTCTATTTGCTATATCACACTTTTGTTAATTTGTGATTAGCCTAGATATCTTTGCCTAAAGTTTCATTCACGGTCTCTGTTGTAGTGGCTGTTTCGTCTTATGAATCAGGATTTTCATTGTGCATAGTTGCTCATCTTCATGTTTGGTTGCGTCTTGATTCTGCTAGTAGTTTAATATGATTGTTTGACAGAATCCTATGCATTGTTGTGATGCAGTTTTTATGTTGATTGTTGCTTCTTAGTGCAGTGCTGATGAAGGATTATCTTGTTCCTTTTTAAGATTATTGAATATGGTGTGAGTTGATTAAGAAAACCAAGGAAATCCCCACTGGACATTAAGATAGCAAGCTATCTAGATGTGAAGGTTCCTTTCC
>Ga0214544_1007023_pt1 | contig 20188 bp, 7 predicted proteins | sample CNSS3metaG_FD_160074 | JGI IMG/M metagenome (GOLD analysis project Ga0214544, IMG submission 160074) | Root nodule microbial communities from cowpea collected in UCLA plant growth center, Los Angeles, California, USA - CNSS3 | ecosystem: Host-associated > Plants > Roots > Nodule | place: USA... | reverse complement strand
ATATACAAATATATATTTTTATAATATTTTATAAACAAATACAGAGATATAAAATATATATATATATATATATATATATATATATATATATATATATATGAATATGAAGTTATGTTATTATTAATATTCTCTTAAGAAAAATCTTATGGTAAAAAAAATTTAATTCCATATCTTTTTTATCAAATAATAATTATTTAATATAGTAGTCAGGGCGTCACAGCTCAACTGAAGGCCTTAAAGGCTACTATGTCAGATTTCGTTATAGTACATTATATTTTGTATACTTTGCCTCATCCATATGCTCCTTTTAAAATTCCTTATAACACATATAAGGATAAGTGGTCTATTAATGAATTAGTGACCATGTGTGTTCAAGAAGAGGAAAGGTTACTAATGGAAGAAGGTCAAATGGTAAACTTGACTACTTCTCTTAAGAATAAGAAGAATCAAGTTAATGAGAATGGAAAGATGTCTGCTAAGCCAGTTATAAAGAAGGAGTCCAAGTGTTTCTTTTGTAAAAGAAGGGACACATGAGGAAGGATTGCGCAAAGTTTAAGAATTGGCGAGTGAAGAAAGGTAATTATTTTGCTTCTGTTTGTGATGAGTTTAATATGACTAGTATTAATCATCACACATTGTGGATTGATTCTGGAACTACAATCCATGTTTGTAATACCATATAGGGTATGCAAATGTGGAGGCTATCGGGACATGCAATTTGGTTTTTAATAGTGATTTTATTTTGTGTTTAGAAAAGGTCTTTTTTGTGTTTCTCGTTTTTATAAAAATTTAATTTCCATTTTGAGATTTGCACCTTTGGGTGTTTCTTTTAATTTTATGGAATATGGTTTTACTTTGTTGAATAAATTGAAAGTTTGTTGGCTTTTATGAACTATGTGATGGTTTTTACTCAATTAAATTACAAATTACACTGCTTATAGTTCAATGTATGTTTCTGTTGGGTTAAACAATGTGTTATGAATGAAAATTCCTTCATGTTATGGCACCGAAGATTGGAACATATCTCCATTAAGACAATCAAACAATTAATAAATGATGAAGTACTTAGTACTTTATATTTTGTTGATTTTGAAACTTGTGTAGATTGCATTAAGGGTAAGTAAACTAACAAGTCCAAAAAAGGTGCTAAAAGGAGTTCAAACTTACTAGAAATTATTCATACAAATATTTGTTGTCAAAGTATGGATGCAAGTAATCCAAGATACTTCATCACCTTGATAGATGATTACTCACGATACATTTATCTTCACTTACTTCATTATAAGGATGAAGCTTTATATGCCTTTAATGTTTTTAAGGCTAAAGTAGAGTTACAATGTAGAAAGCAAATTAAGTTTGTGAGATCAGATAGAGGTGGAGAGTATTATGGTAGATACACTATAAGTGGACAAACACCTTGTCCATTTGCAAAATTTCTTCAAGAACATAGGATTGTTGCCCAATACACTATGCCTAGTTCTTCGGAGCAGAATGGTGTGGCAAAAGGAAGAAATCAAACTTTAATGGATATGGTGAGAAGAAGCATGAGGAGTTATGCAAAACTTCCTAAATTCTTGTGGATTGAAGCACTTAAGACGATTGTGTGTATAGTGGATCAAGTTCTAACCAAGGTTGTTTTAAGAACACCTTTTGAGTTATTCAAAGGTTAGAAACCCAATTTATGACACCATACGCCTTTGGAAATGCCCATCTAAAGTGACATTTTATAACCCACAAGAGAAGAAACTAGAACTTAAGAATATTTATTAGTCGATATTTCATTGGATATACTAAAAAGTCCAAAGGTTATAATGTTTTATTGTCCATCTCATAACACTAGAATTGTTGAATCAAGGAATGTAAAGTTTCTTGTAAATGACTTGATTAGTGGGAGTGATTTAATCAAAATAATCATAATGAAGTACAACCCTCTAAATCAAATGATAGACTGGTAGTCATTCATGCTCCTTTGGTTCAAGAGCATATTGGACAACTAGTTATTCGAGTTCCACAAATTGTTGGAGATAGATCAAGTTGCTAAGGAACCAGTTGAACAACAAGTTTCTCATCAAGGTAGTAAAGCAACATTAAGAAGACCAACAAAGATCAAAGGATCAATCAACAATTTCTAGTGATTATAAAGTGTATTTACAATAATTAGATTACAACATTGGAGCAGAAAATAACCTTGAACGAGAACAGATGAAGAATGTTTCATATGCTTCAGCTGTTGAAAATCTAATGTATGCTCAGGTTTGCCCCAAACCTGACATTTCACAGTTAGAGTTTTGGAAAGATATCAAAGTAGTCCAAGTGTTGACCACTAGAAAGCTGCAAAGAAGGTAACCAAATATCTTCCCAGACTAAAGGATTTCTTGCTCATATATCAATGGCATTAATACTAGAGAATCAACATTTGGTTATTTTTTATGCTTACTAGTGATGCTATATTTTGAAGCAGCAAAAAGCAGACCTTTTGACTGCTACTTCCAGTATCTAGTATGGAGGTTGAGTTTGTTTCTTGTTTTGAGGCTACCTCACATGGTATATAGTTGAAGAGTTTTATATCTAGGTTTACTGTTGTGGATTCAATTGCTAGGTCATTGAAGTTATATTGTGATAAGTTTGTTGCGTTATTTATGGCTAAGAATAATAGAAGTGAAAATCAAATTAAGCACATTGACATTAAATATTTAGCCATAAGAAAAGGTGTTAAATGGTCATTGAGCATGTTAGCACTGAGTTGATGATTGTCGATCTTTTAACTAAAGGCATGCCATTAATGAAATTTAGTGTAAATGGGAGTTGGTTTCATGTTATGACAATCATTATTTTTTACTTTAATAAAACTTTTATTCAGTTTTTCTCATTTTGTTGTACACATATTTGTTTATTTTGAGAAATATCGTTTGATCCCGAATAAACATATGATTTATTCATTATAGTTAAGAGTCTTTGATGAGAAACTATATATTGTGATACATAGGAGATCATACTAACTTTTGGAGAAACTGTCACCATGATCCTTGTATCAATTTTATTGTATTGATTAATAATGGGATAAATGAATCAAGTGGGAGAATGTTGGAAATTTTCCAAATATGTGATATGTGAGATAATATGATATTTTCACATGGTCAATTATTTCCAAAGATATTATCCATTTGTCAATCATCTAATTGACAACAATTTATTATGGCAACTACTTTGTGATGGACAGATGACTACTATATAAGTGCAAGTTTCATAAGTGTCTTATGCTTTGGGTCATCAAATATATTCTTTTCTACGTTATACTATACTACCAAAATTTAGAGAGTGATGATTTGAAACGAAAAAATACATTAAAAAAATTCTCATAAATTAAAGGTTAGTTCTTAATCTTTTTCGCATTAATTTTAGTATTGGATCCTCACACACATAATAAACCTATATTTTAAATTAAAAAAAAAAAAAAATCCTTCTTCCATTCTTCTACGCATGATTTTAACATTTTTTTTACCAGCAATACAAAATATATTGAATGAAATACTTGGTGTACTTCAATTCATATACACACTTAAAACAAGGAAAAATAAAATAAAATAACAGATCTACAACTGAAAAATATATATAAAAGACACAAAACCCACAAGAATATAACAAAACAAAACAAATTCAAGTGCACATACAGGAAATTTGTAGTATTAGTAAATATTCTTGCAATAAGTGAAAAGCAGATACATTGGTTTTTTTTAAATGATATTAAGGGATTGCAATAAATTATTTAAGCTATTTTTTTAATATTTAAAATAAAAACGTGAATAAATGCTGCTTCTTCTTGGCGTTGCCCAGTACTATTAGTATAGCCTCGGCGTTCCTAACTCTATGTAAGTAAATATTTTGGAATAAATTTTATTTGAGATTTACGATACAATCTATACATTATGGTTATGGACTTAAATTTCTTTCTTAATGATTTATAAAATATTTATATAAAAAGGAAAATTAATTTAAAAGTAAAAATAGAAAGATTAGAATAAAAGGGATAACAAAATTGAAATTTATTAATAAATTTTGAAAATACTTTCAGTGAAGATAGCTATTTAAATCTATCTATTGAGAGCATACAGATACTATAGTATAATTAAATGTTTATGTTTTGATACTGTTTAAAAAATTTAGTTCATAAACTTATTTAAAAATAAATATTAATTAATTATTTAACTGTATATATTTAAAATAAGTTGCTAAAAATAATGCATATATGGTTTTTATTTTGAAAGGTGTAACATTCAAATTATATTCCCAAATTTCAATTTAGTCTATTAAAACATACAAATTATACATAGAATTCCATGCAAACTCAACTATTATTAGTTTAACGTTCAACATGAGTTCAATTTACTCTAACCAAATCCAAATAATTTTTGTTAATATAGTTCAACTATCCTTACTTAAAATAGTTGCTCTAACCAAGAGAAAACTAAAAACTCTCAAAACTTCCTTAAACTCTTAGCTATAACTCCTAAATAACAATTCAATGATCAAGAACTAGACCAACTCACGGGACTATTCTCACTATAATTAAATTTTTGAAACCCTGGAATGATCATAAATAGAACCAAAGAGAAATGGTAGGAAAGAATTCGAGTAAGCAAAAACTTACTCCAAAGCATATTCTAATTGCATAAAATTGGTATAAATAAAGCAACCTGCTAGTTGGTGCAATTTGATTGAACAATGATAAAAATAGACTTTAGAAACGTAGAGAGGGTAAAAAGAAGAAAAACAAATTTAGTTAAGATAGTGAGTTTTGAAAATGAATAAATAAATAGTTAAACATTTTAATTTATATACTTAAAAGTATTTCCCCTCATTTCCTAATCTCTTTATTGCCTTTTGTCATCCCATGTTTTCAGTTGGATTTTTCTTTATTACTTCTTGTTTTCTCTCTATTCTTGAACTTGAAACTTGAATTGGTTAATTTAATTTAAGCGAATTTAAATACTACTAGACCCACATCATCAATAGAGAGACTCTTGTATTTCTACCACAAAAAATTTCATACGATACGATTTCATACCAATATTAAAATGATAATTATTGTTATATATAAATTTCACCAAAAGTAGAATTTCATCAACTGATCTAAAACACATTTTCAACAAATTTTAATAATAAAATTGTTCTCTTTTGTTATCTTCAAGGATGGGTCTATTTAATTTTCAACATAAAAGAAGTTAATGTAATGCTCACATCACTTTAAAAGATTATATGTAATTTACTTTAGAAGAAGTTTAATATTCTAAGGATAATGATATTTTAATCCATTTTTTTTAACCAATTTTTAACTCATCACTCTTATCACCATTAGATCATCACATCACATCACTACAAAAAATTAAAATAGATTATTTAAACGATAACAAATGAGGAAATAACAATATAATACTCAATACTCACTAGGAAAGAAGATTATAGTGTGATGAAAAACTAAACATGCTTTACGGATAAAATATGGAATAGATATTATTTCGATAAGTATTTATGGATAAAATCTAGAATAGATATTGAATAGATATTTTGAATGAATACATGCAGATAATAAGTATAAATAGTTTAGTTATTTTATTGTTGACGGGGCATTTACTCTAATCATGGTATCTAACTAACATATATGCTTTTTTCATTAATCATTGTTAGTAAATTTTATTCAGATATTTATAAAAAATCAAGTGATTACAGTAAAATTAATGGTAAAAAGAATAATTATTAAATAATTGTTTATAATTTCAATTTATACATTTTTTTTATTTTTTTAAATTAAACCCATAAAAGTAAAGTTATTTTAAATAAATTATTTTTTTAAAACTTATACTTTGTAGTCTAATTCATTTAAAAAAAACAAATTTATTTACACTACTATTTTATGGCACAATTTTATTTAAACTATAATTTAAACTTAATTTTTATCTAAATTTTATATTTATTTTATATTTTAAAGTATTTAAAATTACAAGATATTCATATGTATAAAAAAACACAAATATTTTCTTTAAGAAAGTATACCCCTACCCTATCCGTTACATGCAAGGCGATGTTGGATTTTAGATGGATAGATCAGTTTTTGTGTGAATATAAAATATGTGCTTGCTGGGTCTTGGTTTGACTTGGTAATTGCGGGCTTATGATAACTCGGCGGTTAGAATTGGGCTGCTTATGTGGGTTGGGCGCCTTTTTACACTAGGCCTAATGAATATCGGAATAAGAAAAAAAACTAGACACTTTGGCAAAATTTGAAAGAGAATGGCATTTTTATGGATATTGCTACCAGTCGTGCTTTGATTATTTTAAGGGGGTTTTTCCCAGTTATTGCCTCCAAAGAGTTCTACTGCACCCCCAAATATTAATTGTGCAGTCCATTTTACCCCTCTGACTTACCTCTGTCTTAAGTAGGTAAAAGTAATTAAAATAGTTGTTGCGTTAGGTGAACTAAGAGTTGAAAGTTGAGAGTTCTATTTGGTTCTTATGCTGCACCCCTCCCCCTCGAAATCCGGATTTAGAAATCCGGTTCAAAAATTAAACGGATTTAGAAATCTGGTTCAAAAATTAATTGGATTTTGACATCCGGTTTTCCAGAAAATGAATTTAGACAGAAAGGATACACCGGCTTTCGACGTTCGATTGTGTCCAAAAACGAATTTAGAAATCTGCTTCACAAATTAAACAAATTTCCACATCCGATTCTCATGAAAACAGATCTTTTCAATTGTTAAATTTTTAAGTTGTTTATATTTTTTGTGATTCATTATATATTTATTTAATTTTTTTTTTTCAAACTTTTAAAAATTAAATATTTTGTTAAATCTTTAATTCTTCATTTTGAAGTTGTTTTTAATACAAATCAGCTTTCAGTATAATGATAACCACGTATTTATTTTACACAAACCGAAAATCGAAATCCGATTTTTATTATACTTTACTTATTTTTTGATTTTTTTTGAATTTTGAAATGCTTTTTAATTATTTCGAATATTTTGTTAGTATTACTGTATTTGTTTTATATATTTTTTTAATTTTATTAATTGGTTGAAAATTTAATTTCTTTTTAATTTAATGTTAAATAGTTTTTTAATATAAGAATAACATAAAATTAAAAATAATAATAACTAAAAAAATATATATAACTTAAAAATAAACAAATAAAAACGCATTCATCAAATACATAAAACTTTAAAAAGTGTAGAAAATAATTAATACAAAAAATTGAAAATTACAAAAATTATAAAACAATAAATAATAAAATGAATAAAAAATTAAAACAAAAATAATAAAAATAAATACATAAAAGTTCAAGTTCAGAATTAAAAAAATAATAAATATTAATAAAATATATTTTAAAAACAATTAAACAGCAACTTAATAATATTAATCAAATTGAAATTAAATTTATATATAAAATAAATAAAAAAATTAAAGTAACGGAATTGGAATGTGGATATACAAATATCAACGTTAAATAAAAAATCTGTTTATCAAGCGGACTTCCATTGTATATAACTTTATTTAATATAATTATATATAATATAAATAATCTAAAATTAAATAATTAATATATAAATATAAAAAATTTAAATTAAATCTCATAAATAAATAAAAATATTAAAAGCTAACAAATAATAAATAAGTAAAAATAACTTTAAAATAATTAAATATAATTAATCTAAACATTATAAAGACAAATATTTTAAATAAAAATTTATCGTTATTAATTAAAAATTAAAAAAGTAAAAATAACTATAAAATATATAATTAAAAAAATATGAGAAATAAAATTAAAAATAAAGTAATAAAATGAATAAAAAAATAACAAATTAAAACAAAAATAATAAAAATAAATACATAAAAACTCAAGTTCAGAATTAAAAAAATAATAAATATTAATAAAATATATTCTAAAAACAATTAAACATTAATTTAATAATATTAATCAACTTAAAATTAAATTTTAAATGTAAAATAAATAAAAAAATTAAACTAACGGAAAGCCGATATACAAATATCAATTTTAAATAAAAAATAGTTTACCAAACAGATTTCAATTGCCGATATATAATTTTATTTAATGTAGAATCTAAAATTAAATAATTAATATATCAATATAAAAAATTGAAATTAAATCTTATAAATAAAATTAAATAAATAAATAAAAATATTAAAACTAACAAATAATAAATAAGTAAAAATAACTCAAAAATAATTAAATATAATTAATCTAGATATTATAAAGGAAAATATTTTAAATAAAAAATTATTATTATTAATTAAAAATTAACAAAGTAAAAATAACTACAAAACTTAAAATAATAAAATTTTATTTAATGTACTTATATAAAATATAAATAATCAAAAATTAAATAATTAATACATAAATTATAAAATAATTGAAATTAAATCTTATAAACAAATCAAATAATAAAATAATAAAATTGAAATCATCAATCGGATTACCAATCTTGGTTAAAGAAAAGAAGCTAATTTTGAATTTCGTAACCGAGTTTCGAATGCCGGTAAACAATTCATCCGGACTTCAAATGACGGAATTTGAATTCTGTTAAATTACTTTATCGGATTTCAAATGACGGTTCATAATTTCAAATCTGTTCATCGGGTTTCTCAGAGCAGAGGCGAAGATTTGTTTTTTTTTTTTTTAACTTTTTACCGCTGAATAGTCAAAGGTTCAGAGGGATGCTATTGGAAATTTGAAATTTTTGAGGGTGCAGTAGAACTCTTTGGAGGTGTAGGGAGAAACCCCCTTATTTTAAAAGCAGTACAGAGTTTGCTTGCTGATCTATGTTGATAATAGTCCCACACAATCATTATTTATTAACTGTATAAATAATGATATTTTAACACTCTTTTTGACCAACTTTTAACCAACCACTCTCATTATCCTTAGATTATCACATCATATCACACAGTGGCGGATCTTGATCAAAATTTATGGGGGAGCCAAAATAATATACTTAAAATTTATATATTTAATATTACTGCTACTAATTCAATAAAATGAATATATAATTTAGTATAACTATAACTATAAAAGAAATTTCACATATCTAAAGATTATCCATCATTTTTTCATATTCTAGAACTTATCAAATAATTCAATTATAAGTATATTTTTCAGCTATTTTTTTTCCAATATAAATAACCATATTATCTACAAAATATTCATTTTTCCTTTTACTAATATGCACGTATCGATTCAAAAGTCATCACAAGCATTCCATTTCATTGTTATGCAATGAGTAACGATATTGTCCTGTTTTGATCTTCACTTTTCTTTTATCAATTTAAAAAAATGAATTTATTCTTTTATTTTTCATCAATATACATATTTTAAAAACAAATTTAATATTAACTTCTTCTTTATCATAATCTAATCAAACATTAAGAGACATAACTACTACAAAAAATTATGATAATCAAATTCACTTAAAAATTGTCTAGAAAAAATCACATAATACATTACTTACTTTTCTATATTCATAAAAAATAAATAATATACAAAATGTCATAAGATAAAAATTAATACTAAATATTAAACAGGTATTTCATTACCAAGTTAGACAAGATAAAGTTATCTTCTTTTTTTTTTAAAGATGGAAGAAAAGATTAAAAAATGAGGATAAAAATAATGAGTTTTTGTTTAACTTATTTTTTTTTCTTCGGTAACAAAAAGTTAGATAAAAATGAGAGATAAGTACAACATATAAAAAACTTAGTAAACAATGAAAAGAGAAAATGAAAATTATCTTAATAATTTTTATTATTATATTTGATTTTATATTTTACTATTTATTAACATTAAATATTATACTTTAAAAAAAATATCTAACTTAACTTTTATTAATTTTTTAATATATTATTACCTAATTTAAAAATATAGACATAATTTAAAAAATTTAATAATATACATAATTTTAAAAAAATTAAACAAATAATTTTAAAAAATTGAAAAAAAATTGGGGGGGCCGTGGCCCCCGCCAGCTCCTAAAGAGCTCCGCCACTGATATCACATCACTAAAAAAAATCAAAATAGATAATTTAAGGGTGATGAGAGTGGTAGGTTAAAAGTGAGTCAAAAAAGTGGGTTAAAATATTGTAATTAATTTTATTTAATATTTATTTGCAATAAACAATAAAACTAATATGTTTAATTTTTGTTGAGATATTGTTCATTCTTGATAATACAATGTTGATTAATTTATCATTTTCTAATCCTATAATTTCTTTTAAGATATTTAATTATCAAAGTAAATTCAATCCATCTAGATCTAACAAATTATCATGTTTAGAGAATTTTGCAAGGTTCAAGCCTTTTTTCTTTCAATACTATACAATCTAGCGACTTCAATTTCTTAATACTAAATCAAAAATCAAAAATATCTTCAGATATTTTAAATTGTTCAAATCTATTTTGAAGAGTGGTAATTGTTTTATCTACAATGTACAAAAAATAGTCAATTTTATATGATTATGGAAGAGACTATACAATTTCATTCTTAACATTCTCATCAAATTGTTTATTTCTAAAACTAATACGTTTTTTTCACAAAACTTAGACTATATAACCATTTCAAACCCAATTTTCTTGGTATAAATCAACCCATTTTCAAATTTATTTTCTATGTACTTTTTTAAAAATGAATGAAGATATTTTAATTGTTCAATAGCTTCAATAATGCATATATACTTTTCTAATTCTTTAGTAAGTGCTTAAATTTAATTTGCAAATTTTAACTTTTTCATCAACTTTCGTAGTTTATTTTGAGATTAATCATTAAAAAACAATTAAAAAATGTTATTTTGTAGATCAATATATATATATATAGCTTATTTATACAATAAAAACTATCATTATAATAAATTTAAAATTATTGAATGAACACTTTTTAAATAGAAAAGACAATTATAATTTGATAAAGGAACCTACAACTAAAGTTGACTTAAGGCCCAAGCAGCTAAAGTAAGTAAATAAAGGTACAACAAGTTTTAATTTTTGAATTTTAGCCTTTTAGTTGATACAATATTATCGTACTGAAAATGAAGAAATATCAATTAGTTCATTCTACAACTTGAAATAGAGATAATGAGATACATGCACAACATATAAGGAATGCGAGTCAACTAATAGATATTGACTAATGTGTCAAAGTGAATTAAGAAGCAATGTTCAAGAAGAGAGCAAGGAGCCAATGAGTCAAGGAGTAGAACCAATAAATGAGAAGTCATAGAGAGGGAAAATAAGATAAAAATCAAAATTTATTAGAATGAGTAGTTAAAACCAAGATTATGAGAAGTTTGGATTTTCTACTGATTTTTTGGTTTTTTATTGTTGTTCTTCTGCTATATCTTTAAAATACATTGATGGCCATTAATTTTAAAATTAAAATTTTAAAATGTATTAAAATTCTCTTTAAAGTACCAAAATAGTGTGTTTTTAAAGCTTAGTAGAGGACAATACAAAAAAACTCAGCAAAGAACCCAGATTCGATTATGAGTAAGATTGTAATGGCTTCATATATTCAAAAATTTCACATTTTATAATATATATATATATATATATATATATATATATATATATATATATATATATATATATATAATTATTCGATTTTATAAGAAATAGAAATTAATCCAATTTTATCTTTTGAAATTTTAAATAACATATATAAAAATAAATAATGTAATAAAATATAAAAAAAATATGAAAAGAATTAAAAATAAAATAATAGAGAGAAAATAAATAAAAACAAGAATTTTTTATCGGTCTTCATAAATAACATGAATATAATTTTTTTATACAAGAAATAATAAACAGTAACGTTATAATTAATAAATACAAGAAGTAATAAATACTAATGTCATAATTAATAAATATTAAACACTACTAATGTTATAATTAATAAATATTAAACACTACTAATGTTATAATTAATAAATATTAAACACTACTAACATTATAATTAATAAATACTAAACAAATACTAACGTTATAATTAATAAATACTAAACATTATTATCCTTTGAGTCTATACAAAATTGTGAGTGCAAAATTGAAAAATTATAATTCTATTAAATTTTAATTAAAAAGTGTTATGGTGTATTGCAACTGAATTTTAATTGTATTAATTTTTTATTAAGAAATTAATTTTAATTGTATTAATATTTAATTTAATTGGGTAAAAAGTAGTTATGTGACTGAGAAGACATATAACGATGTAAATTTAATTATCGTCAAAGAATATGAACAGGTAGTCCAACAAAAAATTTAAAGAAAAAAAAGATGATTTACATAACTCTACAATTTTGTTTGACAATCTTGCCACTATGTATCTAACTCGTAAATACTATAATCTAACATGTTACTATTTTATGATTTAAATCTTGATTTTGACAAACTTAAGAAAGAAAATATAAATATCTAATCAATCTATTCTTCCAAGACAAAATTATATTTTATTGGAAAGAATTATTCGTTCATCAAATATCACTTTAATACCCACAAAATTAACTATCATTCATAATATTTTAATTAAATTTTATTTAGAAACATAATTTTATAATTAATTTAATAGAGAATTAATATTAAATTTTTTGTTTGAATATTTTTTAAGAAACAAAAAACATGAGCTTTACCCGTTTGGACGTTGAACCTCTAAGAAGTTCATGATATTCATCTTTTATATGATTTTTTCTTCGTCAAAGTTGAAGTGACAATTCATTCAAAGTGTGCTAGACGAGTTTCATTCAACACTTATTATTAGCAATATCATTTTACTCTTCAATGACATCTTAACGATAACATTTGCAATGGAAAAATACTATGACCGAACACAACATGGTTTGATTTTAATAAAAATATTTTGGTTGGCATCAAATTATTGTACTTATAGATTTTAAAATGCGGAAATGAAGTAAAAGATATTCATGTTGCCGGCGGATCTTGACAAAAATATACTGGAGGAATCAAAATAATATAATTTTGAGATTATTAAATTCGATAATTAGTATAATATTTTAAGAAATGAATTCTCTAACTGAATCGATAATTAGTCTAATGTTTTGAAATATGTGAAGAAATAGAATTTATCTTCTTTTCATCAATAGTTTCTTTTTATCACTTTTAAAAAATAAATTTATTCTTTTATTCTTTATCAATATAATCTTCTTTTGTAAATAACATTAAAAAATAATTTATTATAGTATTTTTTTTTATAATTGAGACACATAATTATTAAAAGAAAAATATATTATAATCAAGTCATGATTAAAAATTGGTTATGAAAAAACACATAATACATTATTTATTTTTCTTCTATATTCATAAAAAAATGAATATACAAAAAAGCTCATGAGATAAAACATAATGTTTTTCATTATTGAGACAAGAGACAAAAAATGATGCGATAAATGAAAAATGAGAGCAAAAATAATGAGTTTGTTTCTAACTATATTTTTTCTTCAAGAACAGAAAGAAAATATATGAAAGTAAGAAATGATTACAAGATTAGAGTGAGAAATTATTACAATTTGTGAATAACTAAAAAGATAATGAGAAAAAAAAAGTTATCTTAAAAAATATTTGGTTTAATTACTCTTTTATTCATGTTTTGGTTTAAAAATGTTAAATTGGTCTTATAGTCTTTTTAGTTTCAATTTGATCTCAATTATTGAAAAATTTATACAATTTAATCTTTTACAATAAATTTTGTTAAAATTTTTAAAACAGATCAATGACTTTTTTTATTAAAATTGAAACTCTTAATATGGATGGTTTGCTTTGTTTGTGTAATTAACATTATTGTAAGATCAATTTTTAACAAAAAGAGAGATAAAAAAATTAAACCTAAATAATTTTATTCTTTATTATATTTAATTTTATGTTTTATTATCTATTAACACTGAATATTGTGTTTTATAAAAAAAATGGAAAATTACACAATTTAATTTTCATCAATTTCTAAAATATACTACCTACAATTAATAAATTTTAAATATATATATATATATATATATTATAAATTTAAAAATAAAATAAAATTTTGGGAGGCCAGTCCCTCCCTACCTCCATTAAAATCTACTGCTGCATGTTGCAAAGTACTTACATAGGTAAGGATTAAAATGTGAAAACTTTGAATAGGAGAATCAAAAGAAGGAATATCATCAAATATTATAGGAGTAAAAACATATTTAAGACTTTAATAATTTTTTTTTTAAATTATGTCACTAAATTAAATTCTTGTAACAAATGTTAAATGTACTTTAAAACTTCTGATTTAATTTTTTTTTATTACTTCAACACTTAAAAGTAAGCAAAGTAATATTGTAAACAAAATTTAAATACTAAATATTAAACAAAATATGAAAAAAAAATCAAATTAAATGGAATTATTGAAAAAAATGTCATAAAAAGGAAAATAGGTAAAAAGAAAAAAGAAAAGTGAGGAATATATATAGATGTATTTATCATATTACATAAAATAGTAATATTTATGATAATTAAAATTGTAAATTAATTTTAACAGTTAAACACTGTCGCAGACCATGAGAATAAACTGTGATGTTCTGAATTTTCGTTTTTGTGATTTTTCCTTGTCTCTTTATATAAGATTATATTGGACTTATATTTAATTTGTCCCTTGTTGAAATGTTTTATTTTTATGTAATATCTTTCAAATAATTAATACTTTTTATTAATTTTAAAAGTATTTGACAGATATTTTTATTGATATTTTAAAATATAATTAAATTAATTATTTAAAATATCTTATAAATAATCATTTTTAACCAATTTTTCCAATCCGATCCCATGCTTGTTTGACCATTTAACATTGATGCTTTGGCTGTCCAATGGGAGACTGCCATGTGGCAGCTCCTCTTCCGTCTCATAATTAAGGTTTCCTTGTTCTACACTTTAGGGTTGTCGTCGCGGCAAGGACTGCAATGTCAGGAGAGTTTCGCGTGGCGGCGTCGACCTGACCTGTTGGTGATCGAGGCACGGACCTGGTGCGTTGGAGATGTGCGCTGCGGTTTCTCGTTTAAGCGCGGCGATAATGGTTACTGCGTTTTGGCTTGATTCGCGATGGTTTAACGTTCCGATCTGCTTCACGAATTTTGTGGTGTGCGATTTAGGTTCAAAGTGCAGGTGGCTTCGTTCTGCTCCAATGGTTCCGATTTGCTTCGCATCTTCGTGTGCCTGGTGGCAGCGTGATGGAGACGTGAAGACGCGGGTGGACGCAGATGCTGGCAGCGTTGAGGGTTTGGGATTGATGAGATGGTCATGGCAGCGTGATTGCAAGTGGTTGACGTGAGAGGAGCATGCTGCACCGTCATGATGTGGTGGCCGACGGTGGTGTTCGTCAATGGTGCAGGTGCTGCCTAAAGTTTCTGGTTTGAGGGAAAAGGATGGAAGGTTGAAGGTTAAAAAAAGATGATGTGACAGCATAAGATAAGATTGTGAATTAGGTGTTGTGACGTGTTAACCTATGATTGGATATATTTGAAGATGGTGGATTATCACATACATGATGACATGATGTGTTTAACTTGAAATACTGAGCAGTAGGAGAGGTGAAAATAAAAGATATAATTATTTAGTTTTTTTTTTTGTTCATTTTGAATATTCTATTATTTTTTATTTGGTTCATTTTGATTTTTTTATTATTTTTTATTTAAAAATTTTGATTTTTAAAATTTATTGTTTTTAAAAATTATATAAACAATCACGGATCAAAAGTCATTGTTGTATTACGTGTCAGTGTCACGTGGTTGGTTATTGTAGTTACAGCGGTAGTGATTGTTTTCAATTTGGTTTTATCTAAATTTTTGATTCAATACAAACAATCCAAATTTGTCCTACCCAATTTGAAATCAAATTAGTAAATTAATTTAATTACAATTTATATATGCATGTTAAAATAATTTTTTAGAATTTATACATCAAATCGCTACAACTAAATATTCAAAAATTTTCTTTATAAGTGTAAAAAATTTCAAATATAAAAAATTACAAGTGTAAGAATGTAAAAAATAAAATAATTTAAGTATTTAGGTAAAGTGATTTGATGTATAAATTTTAAAAAATTATTTTGACATGTATACATAGCTTATAATTAAACTTAATTATTGATCTCAAATATGAGAAGACAAAATTGTATCGTTTTACATAATAGACGGACTAAATTGAATAAAAAATTTAAATAAAAGACTAAATTGAAAACAACCACTATTACTACTACCACGTGGCAACCTAACATGTGACCGTTTATATATTTAACGAGAAAGACCAACTTGAACCTTTATAAATAATTGAAAGATTCAATTAAAGCAACAAAAAAATATTAAGGGATCAAAATGAACGAAACCAAAAAATTAGAGAACTAAATCAATAATTATACCAAAATAAAAAATATTATGGGTGCATATAATAGGTTATTGGATGACCCATTTTGAAAAGGGGAGTGTATTAATAAATTAGGGGGTGTAAAACATAAGTTTCCAGAACTTGTTGATTTTGGCCTTATTTGAAGGCGTTATGTAACTTTGATCAATTTATTTTTATATCTTAAATGAACTTAATCTTAACTTCAACTGCATGAACAAATATTAGAATATTTAAAAATAATTTATGTAATTAAAAAGTACTTTTTAAGACTTTTTCATCTCACAAGCTCAAAAAACTTAATTATAAAAAATCACTATTAAATTAATGTTTTAATAAATAAATTCAAAATTAAACATTAAATGAGGACAAAAATATGCATTCATCAGCTGTGGTGATGACATATGCAAAAAAAGTGAAGTTGTGTCCCATAGTCACACGTTCTTCAATGAAGTTGTGGGCATTGGACATAATTTCATTTTTTTTACATCATAAGAAGTTGTGTTGTGATTTATACTATAAAAAAATGATTTGTACTATAAAAAGATGTTAAAAAAGTGTGGGTGTTTTATAATGTTTTATACTATTAGTTATGATGAAATCATGAGAACTGGATAATTAACTTTAGTATTTAGATCATTTCTTTTTATTATTTTTATTTTAAAAAATAATTAAAGATAAATAGAAATACATATGTTAAAAAATAATTTATTGAAATAGTGTGATGATTTAAAAAATTGTTTTAAGATTGTTTTATAAATAATACTAAAATATTTTATTATTAAAAATTTTAAATATAAATAGAGTTAGTATTATACGGGTTCATTTTATAAAAATGACCATCTCTCTATAATTATTTTCTCTAAATCTCTCTCTGTCATTTCTAAGAGTTTATAACCTTATCTTCATCTCTTTGAAGATTTAAACTCATCATAGGACTCCTAGTGTTGAAAGTAACATTTTATCCGGTCAGATTTGTGATTAGAATAAGTTTTCTTTCTGCTCTTTTTCTTGAGTTTATGTTACGATAGGTTGAATGTGGACATTGTGAGGATGCATGTGGCATTAGGTAGCTCAATTTGAATCTCTACTCTCTCTTTTTTGTCATAAGAGTGTGTCAGATTATTGATATGTGTTTTATTTATGTAGTTAGAGTTACTTGTGAGTGTTGAGTTGAATGACATCAAACAATTGTGGTGTGTGAAATTTGTTTTTGAAGTAAGGGAAGTTAGAAAATTATTATTGTATGAATTTGTGATTATTGTTTCGATGAGAATAGATTAGCTATAATGTTCATTTTGGGATAGATCAAGTTGGACAAAAAAAATGCTTCTAGTTTCTTAATTCATTGAAATGTGATATATGAATTGAATGGATGACGAGGGTATGACTTCTAAGGAAGGGAGTATTATACTAAGTTGTGTTTAAGGTGTATTGAATTGTGATTTGTTGAGATTATCCTATCTCTACTAGTATCCAATTCACATAGAGAAAAATATCTAGTTGTGAGAGTTAGAAAATGTTCATAGAATTTGGTGCTTCGATATGAAACAAGGTTGAATAACAAAGGTATAAGAAATTCACTTGTTCATACTTGAGGGAGACATTACTCTTAGTTTATTGTTGTGTGAGATCATGTTCCTTGGAGAGTGAGATAGTATTATATGTGCACAATTTATGGGTCTATTTAATATACATGTCTTCCAAAAGTAGAGTAAAGTGCTTAAGTCTTGTGAGCTATGAGAGTTGTGCACAACAAAAAACACTTTAGACAACGACATAAAATTGTGATTTAAATTATAAAAACCGTGGTCTAAAAATTAGACTACAATTTTTTAGGCGTGTTATAAGTGAGTGTAGCTATAGGTAAAAGACAATGTTTTTAGTATGAAAATACTTTTAAAACCGTTGCTTAAAATCTTCACAATAGACAATCATTTTTCAAGTTGATTTTAGACTTCACATATATTTTTAGACCACATTTTTTCTAGTTTTGTCCACATAGTTTAAAGCAACAATTATATAATCACGGATTTTCATGATATTTATACAACATTTATAAAAATGTTGTTTATTATATGTTTATGTCACATTTATTTAGTTGTTGTCTAATTTAGTGTGAAATAAACTACAAAATGTTGTAATGGTGATTATATTTTGTTATGCGATGATAATTGCATTACAAATGATACCATCTTATCTAATTTTTTATTGGTTTTTGTGTTTTATCCACCTACTATAATTGTATTATACATGAATAAATGATCGTGCAAGTAGAATTAGCGGTAAATAATGAGTTGCTAATGTGATTTGTGTCTAACTCTATTTGTATGGTTATATTTTGTATAATCCTCCGGTTGTTGGATTAGTTTTATATTTTGAAAAGTAGTTCATTATATATTTTGAAAAACTTAGATGATTGTAAATATAAACTATATTAATGCTTAATACTCAAATCTATAATAGTCTAATTAGTAATGTAATCATGTTAATTCGATGTTACACATAATATTTTAGGAGTTCAATAATAATATGTAAAATATAAACATTTACGATGTATACTAAAAATATCAAATACTAGTTATCAATATGTAAAAAAAAAGTCCAGAAAGCATAAACTTTTTAGTAATTTTTTTTTTACTTTCGTGATTTAAAAGCATGTTTTAATATTGATAAAGTTGGTGTCTAAAATATTAAAACATATTTATCTTTTAATTATTATTTAACAAAGTTTGCATACATTACTCAATTATAAATATATTTAAAAAAGTGGGACAAAATGTTTAATGATAAGGTGAATGCACTAGAATAGAACCTTCCTTGATTAGTGGTGGAGATTCCCACGAGATAATTGATAAGAAAATGTGAGGTGGACGCAAAGATTTTAGAACAAAAAAAGTAGAAAAGCGGAAGACCCACTACTTTTATGTCGTCTGACATAATTTATTTATTGGTTGGTTGATATAACTTTCTAATCATAGAGAAAAGATTCCATAAGTTGTATCCAATAATCAAGATCTCAATAAATTTCACAAAAATAATTTTGTATGCATATATTGATATCTTTATTTCCACTCTGAGCATACTCTTAGCCCTTACATTAAATATTCTGTTAATCTTTATGAAATATTAGAATACATGAAAATGTCTATTTTTGTTTGTACACATGCCATCATCAATTAATTATTAATTTTATATTTTACAACATATAATTGGTTAATTGTTTAAAGTTTTGTATATTAACATGTTTCTCAAGTTTCATTTATTTGGGCTATTAAATTTGAATTTATCATCATTATCTATATTTGAACTAATTTTAATTATTTAAATTAATTATGCAATTTTTTTATACTCAACATATAATGTACTATATATTTAATAGATTGAAATTAAAATAGACATAATTTAACAAAAATAATGTTTTTTTTGCTGATAAGAATGATATGTTTTAGAAAGTTTCACATCGTCTAGGATAAGTTAGAAAGTGAGTCTTAATGATTATATAATGACTTTAAGTCCATGGTATTTCTTATTCCAGTCAAAAATATTTTAGGTTTGTATTTGACTTCTCTTATACTTTTGTAATAGAGTATTGTGAAGTTTATGTTAAATTTTTGCTTTTAAAGTATGAGTGTACTTTGATCAAAGGGCAGGAAAGGATAATTTATGTGTTGTACAAATTTTTACGTAGTATTTTTTTTTTGTCACTAAACCACGATCAGTTTTGGGGTTTCATATATTTTTGTATTTCTTGTT
>Ga0214544_1007022_pt1 | contig 20195 bp, 24 predicted proteins | sample CNSS3metaG_FD_160074 | JGI IMG/M metagenome (GOLD analysis project Ga0214544, IMG submission 160074) | Root nodule microbial communities from cowpea collected in UCLA plant growth center, Los Angeles, California, USA - CNSS3 | ecosystem: Host-associated > Plants > Roots > Nodule | place: USA... | reverse complement strand
TATCATCTTTGGTTCAAATAACAACACATTGTGTGAAGAGTTTGTTGCAGCTATGCAGGAAGAATTTGAGATGTCCATGATGGGTGAGCTTACCTACTTTCTAGGGCTGCAAGTCAAGCAACTCAAGCATGGAACATTTTTAAATTAATCAAAATACTGTTTTGACTTGTTGAAAAAGTTCAAAATGGAGGATTGCAGGGAAGCTGCCACTCCAATTGCAACAAATTGTCTTATGGATGCAAATGAGGCTGGCCAACCAATGGATTCAACCAAATATAGAGGGTTGATTGGGTCTTTGCTCTATCTCACAGCAAGTAGGCCACATATTTAGTTTGGAGTATGCTTATCTGCTAGGTTTCAAACAAATCCAAAGGAATCACATTTTAAGGCTGCAAAAAGGATTCTAAAGTACCTTAAAGGAACAACCAATGTTGGTTTATGGTATCCATGTGAGACTAACATAATTCTTAGTGGCTTTTCAGATTCGGACTATGCAGGGTGAAAATTGGATAGGAAAAATACAAGTGGTACTTGCCATTTGCTTGGATCAAGTCTAATCTCATGGAATAGCAAAAAGCAAGCATGTGTGGCACTTTCCACAACTAAAGCTGAATATATTGTTGCTGGACATGGTTGTGCATAAATCATATGGTTGAAACATTAACTTTTGGACTATGGTGTAAGACTAAGCAAGGTACCTTTGTATTTTGATAATACTAGTGCAATCAACTTAACCAAGAATTCAATACAACATTCTAAAATCAAGCATATAGAGATTATGCATCATTTCATTCGTGATCATGTTTAAAAGGGCGATTGTGAAATCAAATTTGTTAAAACTGAAAATCAATTGGCGGATTTGTTTACAAAACCATTGGCTAAAGATGGGTTTAACAAGCTAAGAACTGAACTAGGCATGTTAATCTTATATACTCATGTTAATCAAGAATGTGGTCAGATGTGTTTATAGCATGTTAATCTTATATACTCATGCATTGGTTTCATAAAAATCTGCTGCTGCATGCAAAAGTTGAAAACTGTCATATTCAACCTGTTGATTTTGCATTTCAACGTGTTGATTTCACTTAAATCTGCCTCTGTTTGCAAAAACATGATTTGTCAACCTGTTGATTCTGTATTTCAACATGTTTATTTCACTTAAACTGCCACTGAATGATGAAATAATGATTTGGTATGATTTTCAATCTCCTGTTTGCACAATTTAGTATGCTGATTTCATTAAAACTGAATCTGGAAAACAAAGTTCATTTTTATGTTTTTTCAATTGATTGATTTTCAAAATCAGTCAGCTGATTTCATTTAACCAGATTCTATTTTTAACCTCTGATGCTTTGATGTTGTTTTAATCAACTGATTCTATTTTTTCAACGTGTTGATTTTACTTAAACTATACTCACAAATTGAATTGTAAAGCTGACCCAGTCAAAGAAAGCATCTTTTTGTCAGGTACTATCTACCCCAAGGTCTCCAAATCATGAAAGCCATGGAAGAATTGAAGCATGGTTTGAGGATCATGATGACAACATTCAAGTGTTCCTTATTGAGATGAATAGGAAGCAGATCAGCATTACCAAGGTGCTGAGGTTCTCATGGCTAAAGGCTGAAGGCTTTGAGAGCCTATTCCAACAACTAAAGCATCAAAAGATGAAGTCCTTTCTTGAACTTTTAGGGAAAATCTATTCAGACTTGGTGAAGGTGTTTTTCACCAACTTGGAGTTCAAAAATGATGTCCTGCTGTCCAACATCAAGGGTGTTCAAGTGGAGATCAACAAGAGAGCTTGGAAAGATTTGGTTGGACTCAAATCAAGGGGTGTGCAAGTGAGGAAAGGTGAAACTGAGGCTGTTCTAGAATTCAACAAGATGCAATACTATGACCAATGCTTGAGGAATCCTGCTGCTGAAATCAAACACTTCCATGTTGGTGATCTCAAGGTGGATCAAAGGCTTCTTGCTATGATAGTCACAAAATTCATAGTTCCACGTGGTAGCAACCATTCAACATTGAATTAGGGATATTTGATACTCATGTACTGCATTCAAAACAACATCCAAGTGGATTGGATCTATGTGTTTCGTGATCACATGCTCAAGGCCAAAAGGCTCACGGATTTTAGGCTGCCATATATGGTTTTGGTGTCTAAATTCATTGAATACTTTGGCATTGATGTAGAGGATGAGCTAGAAGAGTCAATTGGACTGTTGAACCATACCTCCAACCAAAATCTACACAAAATGGGCTTTCTCAAGGTGGGAAATGGATGAACAACTATTGGAGCTGTTGTTGGTGGTGCATATGACCATGAAGCTGGTCTAAATGGTGCAAATCAAGAGGAAGAACCAACTGCTGGACCTATGGACTTGATTCCCTACAACCCTCCAGAGGATAGAGGCCCTGTGTACTCCCCTTTTGAGAGGATGGTGCTAAACTAGTTGCATGAACTCAATGTATCCCAACATGCACATCACAACTTTTGCAATGAGAGATTCAATGCATTGGATGGCCAAATCCATGACATCCATGACATGCTAAACTCATTCCAGACCAGAAATGATCCTCAGGATGACTGAGTGTGTTGGCTGTTTAGGATCATGCATTGCATCCTTGTGTTTGTGATTTTTCAGTTTGAGTTCTGTTTGTTTCAGTTGGTTGTTTTTCATTTTAGTCGGCTGATTGTATCAGCTTTATGCTTTTGTTCTCTATTTTCAATTTCTGTTGGTTGTATTCCCTTCCAATATTAATCAAATGATATGCAATGCTTGTTATCTTTATGCATTTGTTCTGTTTGATGAATCCAAAGGGGGAGAAAATTGGAAAATTGGAAACCACTTTTAATAACCACATTGAACTAAGCATTAAAATTGGAATTAATAATCAAATCTGAATTTGAACCCGTATTATTGATAGGGGGAGCATGATCACATTTGTATTAGGGGTGGGCATGGATTGGATTTTTAATGATCCAATCTACATCCATTTCAGATCTAAATAATTGGATTAGATTTTCGACCTAAATCCATTCTTTTAGTAAAAGTAGTTTGGATTTTTTTAAAATCCAGATCCAAATATTTGGATCAAGATTTAAATCCAATCCAAATAGTTGGATCAAGTTCAAAATCCAGAATCCATTTTTTATAAAAGAAATTTAAATTGAATTTTTTAAAACTTGTGTCACTAAGGCCAACATGACTCAGTTCGTATAAGGCTTGGCCTTGACCCATGTGGGCTAGGGCTAAAAAAGCCCACACAGAAAAAAAGCCCTCATCACAGAAGCCCACAGGGCCAAAAACCCTACAAAAGCCCTGTGAGTTAGGGTCAACCCATGGGCTTTCATCTTCAACATGAAAAATATATTAATTTTTAAACTAGATCAGGATACGCATGACGAACCAAAGAGGTCGGACGACCTGGACGGGCCTTACGAAACAGACAGACTCAACGACCTGGACGAGCCTGATGACCTAGACGGGACCGACGACCCGAACGGGCGCGACGACCCGAACGGGCCCGACAACTCGGACGAGATCGACAATTCAGACGACCCAGACGGGCCTGATGACCCGGATGACCCAAACAGGCCCGACGACCCGAATGCCCCAAATGGGCCCGACGACCCACACAGACTCAACGACCCAAATGGGCTCGTAGACCCGGACAAGCCCGAAGACCTACACGGGCCTTACGACCCTGACAGACCCGATGACACGAACGAGCCCGATGACATGAATGGGACGTTGGGCATGTCTGGGTCGTAGGCCCGTGTAGGTCGTCGAGCACGTATGGGTCGTCCGACTCATCTGGGTCGTCAGGCTCGTCCGGGTCGTCGGGCCTGTCTGGGTTGTCCGAGTCTTCAAGTTCGTCTGGATCGTTGGGCACATCCTAGTCGTCTGGCCCATTTCGGGTCGTAAGGCCCGTCCGGGGCGTCGGGCTCGTCCGGGTCGTGGGGCTGTCTGGGTCGTCAGAGTCATCAGGTTCGTCCAGATAGTCGGGCTCATCCAGGTCATCGGGCCTGTCCGTATCATCAGGCTCGCTGGGCTTTTTTAGGTCATCGACCCCACCAGGCCTATTCAAGTAATTGGACCCGTGTAGCCTGTTCGGTTTTTCGGGCTCGCCTGGCTCATTCAGGTCATCGAGCACGTTTGGCCAGTTCGGGTCTTTGGGCCTACCTGACCCATTCGGGTCTTTGGGTCTGCCTGACCCGTTCGAGGCTTTGGGCCTGTCTGACCTGTTTTGGTCATTGGGCTTGCCTAGCCCGTTCGAGTCTTCGGGTCCGCCTAACCCGTTCGAGTCATCGGGCTCGCCTGACCCGTTCAGTTCTTCGAGCTCACTTGACCAATTTGGGTCATCAGGCCCACCTGGGCAGTTGGGGTCTTCGAGCCCGCTTGGCCCGTTCGGATCTTCGAACCTGCCTGGCCCGTTCGGATCTTCGGGCTCACTCAAATTTTCCGGATTGTTGGGCCCGAACAACTCGTTCGATTTGTCGGGCCTTCCTAGCCCGTTCATATCTTTAGGCCCGCCCAACCTCTTATGGTCGTCGGGCCTGCCCGATCCGTATAGGTCGTCGAGCAAGGCCCGTCTGAGTCTAAATTTAGCCTAGTCCATCTCAACCTTTAGTCTAACCCAACTAAAAATTTAAACTGAAAATTTGGATTGGATTTTTTGGATTATCCATATTTAAAAATCTTGATTTATAAAATGGATATCCAATTTATAAAATATATAAAATCTAGAATAGATTGAAATCCAGATCCATTAAATGGATTTTAAATGGATTGGATTTTTAATAAAATGGATTATAAATGGATTGGATTGGAGCAAAAGTGGATTGGATCAAGAAAATTAGATTTTTTGCCCACCCCTAATTTGTATACTTGCTAGCTTGTGTGTATTGCTACTGTAAATGTCTTTTAGGTTCACAAACGTCAAGCTTAGGTGTCACTTCATCAATTTAATTATATCCAACAAATGGAAGCATTTGCAATGAAAGATTGAAGAAGATAGATGAAAGGATATAGAGGTTGGCTTCATCAAATCAGGGGGAGATTATTGACATGAGAAGCCAAGGTGGTTTGCTTCTTGAAGATTTGATGAAGATTGAATGAAGCTCTTTTGAACTATCTTGAAGCCATTACCATTGGAATGAAGCCTACATTGATGAAAGAAAGGAGATTTAATGATACTCAAGTTGATCAAGGCTGGAACGTGTGGTCTCCGTCTTGTTACATCATTTAAAAAGTGTATTTTAAGTTTGTAATTCATGTTGTAGACCTTGTAGCATTAATTAGATGTATTTGGTCTTAGGTGTGTCTTTTAATCTGTTGAATGGTTTTTCAACAGGTTAAAATGTCTCATTTAATCTGTTGAATGATTTTTCAACAGGTTAAAAGGTTGGTTGTAGTAGTCTAAAACTGCAACAAATTCAATCAGTTGATTTAGTTTTTAATCGACTGATTTCACTTAAGTCAAGTGAAATCAACTAATTGATTTGAAAATCAACCTGTTGAATTTCATAACAGTTTGACTATAAAAGTTTTGATTTTCGAAAGAGAGACTTGTTGATCATTTTAGAGCATGATTTTGTTCTGGAAACGTGTGGAAACTCTCTCCTTCGTGATCATACGTGTTGCAGCTGTTGAAGATTGATCTTGGATCAATGCTTAGAGCTTTTGGCTTGGTTTGAAACTTGGAGAAAGTGGTTTGTGGTAGGATGGGCTGTGCTACCACTGAGGTTTGATCTTTCTCAAGCTTTGTGTGTGTGCCTGGTGGGTTTCCAGGTCTGCAAGAGGGTTTTTGCTGTGCTGGTGTGATTCTTGTGTGATTCAAGAGTCTTTTGTGGTGTTTTTGCATATTTTGGAAGTGTAAGGATGGATACTTTGTAAATCTTTTGAAATAGTGCAAAGTCAAGCTCAGGTTGCCTTGACAAATTGGATGTAGCTCAGGTTTGAGTGAACCAGTATAAAAATCTCATGGTGTCCTCTCTTCTCTAACCTTTCTCTGTTGCATTTTCATTTTAAAGTTTAAAGAACTTGTGTTTTAATCAGCTATTTCATGTTCTTGCATGTTTTCATAGCATCTGCAGCATTGACTATGTTTACATAATCATTTGGAACTTGTCTTGATCAATCTTGTGCTTTGTTACTGGTTTAAAATTTGAATTTGCATTTCTGCATTTTTCCTAGTATTTCAGTCGACTGTTTTTCTGTTTCAATCGGTTGATTATACCAGAACAAAATATGTTTAGTAAAATCAATCGATTAACTCTGTTTTTGATCGATTGAAAGTGTACAGGTCAGTATTGTTTGCATTATAACTTGGTGATCTAATTGATTCAATTAAAGATTGACCTTGAACTTACATATCTTTATAACCATTGGACACCTAAGACACAACACTAACATCTTGACCAACCCTGAAGCTGGAGTAGACACTATCAAATCATACTACAACTCTCTCACATGCAAACTTAACTCTTGAACACAAACTTTTGACACAAAAGAGTGTGTCGCTCCAAAATCAAACAAAATAGTTAAAGTTCTACCAACTATCACAAAACTACCAACAATAAGATTACTTGAACCAGATGCTTCAGCTTAAGTCATGGCATAAACCCTCCTTATAGCTCGGGGTTTGTCACCCGTCTTCTTTTGTTGAGATGATTGTTGAGGTTGAGTCACTATTCTTCTAGTAGAGAGACAATCCCTAGCCAAGTGCCCCTCAACGCCACACTGGTGGCATTTCTTGGGACCCGTCAATTAAGGACAAACATTTCTTACGTGAGGTCCTTTACATGCAAAACATTGTAATCTGGCCTGCTGAAACTATTGCTGAGAAGGGCCTCTTTAAACCCCTAAGATTAAGGTCTAGAGTAAGGTTTCTTCCTTTCCTCCTATCTAGCTTTTTTACCCAGATGGTTGTCCCACCTTCTGCTGTTGCCTCTTCTAAGCTTCTACTTCAGCCTTTAGCTTCTCCATCACCCTTACTTCCTCTACCAAGGTAGGGAAATCCTTAATAGAGAGAGAGGCTACTAGCAACTTGATGTCACCTCTTAATCCATTCTCAAACTTCCTACACCTCCATTTTTCATCCATGGCTATGGTGTGGAACCTTCCCAGATGCTTGAATCTCTTAGAGTACTCTGCCACAAACATATTTCCTTGCATCAATTCCAAAAACTCCACTTCCTTAGCATATCGAATACTAACTAGAAAGTACTCAACAAGAAAGTGCTTCTTAAAGGCCTCCTAACTTATTACTTCACCTTTTTCTTCAAACATCAACTTCATATTGGCCCACTAGTGTTATTGTTCCTGCAGAGAACAAATAAGATGAGTTAGGCACGAGTGTCACCTTACCGTGTAGTCCGCTGTCTCTTCAATTGGTCTTTTCCCGGTTGGTACATGTCAACTTGAACCCAGGAGGGGTTATCTGCAGAAGAGTCTCCGAAGCTCAAGTAAGTCAAAGCTCTTAGAGAGTCAAACTAGTGATTAATGAATGCGTACCTTTAATTATTGGGGTCCACGTGCATTTATAGAGCATTAATGATGTCTGATTACCTCATGAGCCGGGCCTTAACTTGGGCTCTGGCTTGGGCCATGAGTGGGCTTGGGCCCTAACCCAGGCCCTTAAGACCTATTGAATGCGGGGGCTTCTATTTTCACTAAGTTCATAAGAGTTGTCGGCCTGGGCTCTAATCTTATCGGGTCTGCTAGAGTAGCCGGCTTGGACCGATTACTTACCTTGACGACTTACATTGGTTATACGAGGTGTAGGTTATTCTTCCAGATATATAGGTTGAAACCGGTACAAGTTAGGCTAACTCGGCGTAGGCTGAATACTTGGCTGCCTTGATATATGCATTGTTTGCTTATTTGGTCGAGTTTGGCTAGGTGTGGTACACCAGTCCCTCAGCCTTGTCCGATATGAGGTGTCGGTCAAGGGTGACATGTGCTGGCATGCTAGCGGAACTGGCTAGGTGTGATACACCAGTCCCCCAGCCTTTAAGTGTGGTGAACAATGTTAAGGCTAAACAGTGGTAACCGTCGGAAGGTAGGTGAAGGGGTGTCAGTGGTCAAATCAAAAAAGTTTTGGCGCCGTCGTTTTTAAGTGTCATATCCTTCGCAATGATGGTGTCGATTGGTTTGAGGCATTATTTTGGCGGGAAGAGTTTTCGTCGTTTGGGATCGTGGACTATAAATATGGGTTTGAAAACAGATGAGGGGTTACTTGTTTCATTTGTGAGAGTTCTGAATTCAGAGATCTTGTGCGCGTCATACTGTCCGACTAGTTCCCAATTTCAACCGACATCTTCTCGTAAAAACGAAACCAGGTATGTCTAGTAGTGGTAGCGTGTCTACGTCTAGTAGTAGTGAAAGTACCGAGTCGGATAGAAGTAAGGATAGGCAACTTGGCGGAGAGGGTACGAGTTCTGGAGTTGTTACGAGCAGGATGCCAATGGAGGTTGTGAGGGAGGTTCGAGAGGATCCCCCCGAAGAGTTGGAGGAGAGCAACTGGCCGGCGAAAGGCGGCTATGGGTGGGCTGCTGCTGACGTTCGTGACCAATCTTCTTTGTTCAGGTGGTCCCGTTTGCTGAACTCTTGGCTAAACTGCACACCCATCATCTCTAAGGGTGTCAGTGGGGATATTGTTTCGCTAGAGCGGGTGAGTGCTATCGACCGGGTATGCCATGGGCAGGAGGGGGCTACTGAGAAGTTTTTCTACATGTATATGTGCCACTTTTCTCAACTTCATGTGCGGTTGCCTTTAGACGATTTTACCATGGGCGTATTACGGGCGTTGAATGTGGCACCTACACAGCTACATCCAAATAGTTGGGCCTACTTGCAGGCTTTTCGCATTCTGTGCCAGTCTTTATACTTGGAGCCCACTCCCTATGCTTTCTTGTATTTTTACGATACCAGACCTCGGCGGCCGGCTACTTGGCTATCTTTGATTAGTCGCCCCAACATCAGCAGACTGGATGCTTTCTCCCAGTCTTTCAAGCATTTCAAGGATGGGTACTTCAAGGTCGTCGTTAAAGAAGGAGGAAAAGCTTATCTTTTAAACACAGACGGAAGTGCCAAGTTCCCTTTTAGTTGGACAAACAATCCTTCTCGGTATAAGGACATGAGGATGGATGAGTTGTCGGCTGGCGATAAGGAGGTTGTAGAGACCTTGTTGAAGTTTGTTGATAACCTGTTAGAGTTTGTTGTGGAGCCTAGTTAGAGTTTATAATTCGGTGCACCCGATAATAGATATCGAAGGTATCTATTTATTTCTTAAACTGTGTTAATAATACTAAGTTGTTTTGATCCGAGTTGTGATGTATCATTGTAGGGCATATGGCGCAGTCTGGAAAGAAGAATTTGGCGCTTTTTCAGTCGTTGAGGAAGGAAATGGCCGCTAAGGCCAAGGCGGCTGAGAAGATTGATGTTCCCAACTTACAAGAATCTGTGGTGGAGGTGCACGTGCACGGCAGAACGAAAAGGAAGGCTGAGCTTCCACCTCGACCCGGGAAGGGAAAAGATGTGAAGAAGGTAAGGGCGGCCCTGCTTGGAACAGGGTCGGCTAGCGGGGCAGGGTCGGCTAGTGGGGAGAAGGGGCCGAGAGCTAGGTTGATCGAGCTGCCGGAGATATCCGTGAGGAAGGATATTTCGATCATCCTCCCAGATACCATCGTAAATTCTATTGACAACATGGATGTGGAGCACATTGTGAGAACAATGGTCGAATTTGGGAGCAAGGCTTTAGTTTTGAGCCAGCGTGTGGGGTCGCTTTATAGGAGGGAAGTGAAGGAGGGTGGCCGGGAAAAGGTGGAGGAGTTGCAGGGGAAGGTGGATAAGCTGGAGGAGGAAAAAGCTGCATTGGAGAAGGCAAAGGAAAGTTGGGAAGTGGAGAGGAAAAGGTTGGTGACATGGAGAGTTCGTTGCTTGGACTCTGAGGAAAAGTTGAATAAACGGATAGGGGAATTGGAAGAGGACTACGATGACTTGAAGGACAAGTATGATGGAGTTGTTGGTGAGCTTGATTATCTGAAGAGCAGCATCATTCAGGAGCACATCAATGGTTTTGAGAAGGGATTGCGGCAGGCGGCCTTCTTTCATCAGGATGTGGACATCACAGATTCCAAGTTCGATGTGAATAAGGACGTTGTTGACGGAAAGCTGGTCAGGGAGGACGAGAGTAGTGTAGAAGAGGAGGCGGAGGAGAAGGCGGTAGAGGGGGAGAAAAGGGCGGACGATGCCGAGGAGGTGGCACCTGAAGCAGCAGAATAGGATCTCAGTTTTAATTGATTCGAGAATATTATTTGAGCCTGTGTCTGTAATATTTGGTACATTACGTTACATTGGTACATTCTTGCACTTATGTTTAAATGCAATTAAGGTTCTGTATGTTATTGTGTATGTCAATTTTTGATGATATGTGGTGTATGTGTGATGCAATCGATTGTATGTTAAGGGTGTTCGACCTAGGCCGCTTACGTGGGGTAAGGGTGGGAAACTTAAACGAATTAAGCATGAGATAAGGGTGTTCGACCCAGGCCGCTTACTTGGGGTAAGGGTGGGGAACTTAAACGAATTAAGCACGAGTTAAGGGTGTTCGACCCAGGCCGCTTACTTGGGGTAAGGGTGGGGAACTTAAACGAATTAAGAGGAAAAACACATAAAAAGTCGTAAAGTAGGGAATCCTTCTTTTTATTTATTGAATAGGGGTGCCTCGTTAAAACCTCCTTGGCCAAAACCCTCCTTAGGGAAAAAAGACAAAGTGAGGAAAAAGAGTACACTCGGGGTTACAAGTATTGGTTCGATTACAATACACATTACGCTGAAGTAAAACTTGAGGTGGGATACATTCCAAGTGTTGGGAATCTCTTCCCCAGATAACTATTCTAGGCGATAAGCTCCTCCTCCTGCGTCTTCTCGTATGCGGTAAGGGCCGTCCCAATTGGCGGAGAACTTGCCATCCTTCTTTCTAGCACTGCTGGCCATTCTCCATACTAGGTCCCCGATGATGAATGATCGTGGATGTAGTTTTGCATTATATTTCCTGGCAGCTCGTTGTTTGGTGGCTAAATTGCGTATCTGGGCTTTTTCTCTGAGTTCGGGTAGAAGGTCGAGATGTAAGGCCATGTTTTGGTGGTTGTGGGTTGGGTCGTATAGTTCTCAGCGCAGGGATGATTCGCCAATTTCTACTGGTATCATGGCATCTGCGCCGTAGACTAAGCTGAATGGGGATTCATTTGTTGAATATTGGGGGGTACATCTGTAAGCCCATAACACTTCTATTAACTCTTCGGGCCATCGGCCTTTGGCGGTGTCTAATCTTTTGCGCAGCTCTACGAGGATGACTTTGTTTGCCACCTCTGCTTGCCCATTGGTTTGTGGATGTTCTACAGAACTTGTGATGTGCTTGATGCCTATGCTAGTGTAGAATTTGGCTAACTCTTTGTCAATAAATTGTCGGCCATTGTCTGTGATGATGGTATGTGGTACGCCATATCTGCATATGATGTCTTTCCACACAAATTGTTGGACTTGCTGGGCCGTGATGGTAGTGAGGGGCTTGGCTTTGATCCATTTAGTGAAATAATCGACGGCTACAATTAGGAATTTTACCTGCCCCTTGCCGGGTGAAAAAGGGCCGAGGATGTCCATTCCCCATTTAGCGAATGGCCATGGGGACAGTATGTGGTGTATTTGTTTCTGTTTATGGTGAATAAGGTTGCCATGTTTCTGACATGGCTTGCATTTCCTGACATGATCCTGGCAGTCTGCTTCTATGGTCGGCCAGAAGTATCTGGCTCTGAGAACTCTGGTAGCCATGGTGCGTGCACCGGAATGGTAACCACAAATTCCTTCGTGTAGCTCTTTGATGATATATTGGGCTTGCTCTGCTGTGACAAACTTAAGTAGGGGTTGGCCGTATCCGCGGTTGTAGAGGTCATCGCCTATCATGGTGTACCTGGCGGCCTTAGCCAGCCAAGTTTTGTCCGCGTCGAGGGGGGGGGTTGCCGATTTTGAGGTATTGAATATAGGGTGTGGGTTAAATTTTGGCAAGTGTGTGTGATGGAAGGTGTGGATAGTGTTTGCTGTAGTAGGGATCGGTTACGGTTTTTGAGCTTGGTGCTGGCCAATTTGGAAAGGATGTCGGCCCTGACGTTGTCGGTTCTTGGGATGTGTTCGACGCGAACTTGTTCGAAGGCGGATTGAATAACTGCACGGACCAGATAGTAATATTGTAAAAGGATGGGGTCTTTGATCTGAAACTTGTCATTTAGATGCCCTATAGTGAGTTTGGAGTCGGTTTTGCATGTTAACTTCTTGACGCCTACTTTGCGGGCTAGGGAAAGGCCGGCGAGGATGGCTTCGTATCTGGCTTGGTTATTTGACGTTTTAAAAGCAAAGTGAAGGGATTTTTCGATGAGAATGTCGTTGGGGCCTTCTAAGACGATGCCGGTGCCGGCACCCCTTGGATTTGAGGAAGCATCTACATGAAGTGTCCACTGGTCCTCAATGGGTGTTTGTTGTAGGTCGTTGACGAAGTCTAAAAGACATTGGGCTTTGATGGGGCCGTGGGGTTCATAGCGGATGTTGAATTCTGACAGTTCCACGGCCCATGATGACATGCATCCGGCTAGATCTGGTTTTTGTAATATTTTTTGGATTGGGTAGTCGGTCTTAACGGTTATGGTATGGTTTTGGAAATATGGGCGGAGACGGTGTGTCGCGTGGACCAAAGATAGGGCTAGTTTTTCTACCATTTGATATCTGGTTTCGGGATCTTGCAAGGTTTGGCTTACAAAGTATACATGATGTTGTATGCCTTCTATTTCTTGAACAAGCGCGGCGCTGACGGTATTGTCGGTGGCTGTGATGTATACCAACAGGGGTTGGCTGGTGTCCGGCTTGTGGAGGATAGGTGGGGAGGTTAAGGTTATTTTGAGTTTTTGGAAGATTTGTTCACAATCATCAGTCCACGTGAACCGGGTGGATTTCTTTAGGAGTTGGATTATGGGTTGGGTTTGTTCGGCTAGTTTGGGTAGGAAACGAGAGATGGTTGTGAGACGACCAATGAGACGTTGGACCTCCTTAACAGTAGTGGGGCTACGCATTTCGATAATAGCCTTGCATTTTTCAGGGTTAGCTTCTATGCCGCATTGGGTTAACATAAAACCAAGGAATTTACCCTGGTCAACGCCGAATACGCATTTGTCGGGATTGAGGCGGAGGTTATATTGGCGCAGCGTGGAGAACACTATTGACAGGTCTTCAGCGTGTTGGTGATGACTTGGGGACTTAACAACCATGTCATCGACGTATACTTCGACAAGTGCCCCGTTAGGTGGCTGAACACCTTGTCCATTAGCCGTTGGTAAGTTGCCCCAGCATTTTTGAGGCCGAAGGGCATGACCCTATAGAAGTAGTTGGCATCGTCCGTGATGAAGGCAGTTTTGTGCATATCTGCTGCGTCCATGGGGATTTGGTTATACCCTGAATATGCATCTAGAAAACTAAGCACCTTGTTTCCTGCTGCGTCGTCCACAAGTCGATCAATGTTGGGTAAGGGGTAGGCGTCGCGAGGGCAAGCCTTGTTCAAGTCCGTGTAGTCTACGCACATCCGCCATTTGCCGTTGGCTTTCTTCACCAAGACAACGTTAGAAAGCAAAGTGGTGTATTGATCTTCTTCTATAAATCCTGCGCTCAGTAGCTTGTCGGCTTCGACCTTGGCTGCTTGCCGACGTTCTTCACTAAGCTTGCGTTTTTTCTGGGATACGTAGCGGGCTTCTTTATATATGGATAGTTTGTGGGATGCCACCTGGGGGTCTACTCCAGGAAGGTCAGCGGCCGACCAGGCGAAAAATCTGTGTTGTTGATGAGGATAGGTGTGATGGTGGCACGCTCGTCAAAGTTTAAACCGGTGCCGAGGTTAATAGAGTGACCATTGGGAAGCTCTAGGGGAGAGGTGTCCTCAACTGGCTCGAGGCGGACATCCCGACCTATTCTGGGATCAAGGTCTTCGCTGGATAGGGCTATTCTGGAACCGGGGGGTCGTTCGATATGGTTGGTTTGTTGGATTGGGAGTTATGGTCGCAAGCTGGCCATGTAGCATTCGCGTGCCAAGCGCTGGTCGCAGTGTATGGCCAGGATGTCGCCGGATGGGGCAGGGAATTTCATGGCCAAGTGAGGGGTGGAGACGACTGCGCCAAGGGTATTGAGGGAAGGACGGCCCAGGAGGATGTTGTAGGATGTTGGCGCGTCGACGATAAGGAAGCAGATTGGGATGGTTTTGGTCTGGGTTCCATCCCGAAAGACGGTGTGGAGGTCAATGTAGCCCCGGGTGGATACCTGTTCGCTGGAAAAGCCATATATTGGCTCGTCATATGGGACCATGGCGGTGTCAGGAATTGGAGTTTTTGGTAAGTGGCCCAGTAAAGGATATCAACAGAGCTGCCCCGATCAACAAGGACTTTCTTAATAGCATAATTTTCGATTTCAACAGTGATGACCATGGGGTCATCTTGTTGGTGGTCGAGGCCGTGAAAGTCATCATCTGTGAATACGATAGGAGGCATCCGGCGTCTGTGGTGGGAATGGGTGATGTGGTTGATTGATTGTATATGGCGGAGGTGTCTTTTTCTGGCAGAAGAGGTGGAGCCTCCGCTTGCAAAGCCGCCAGAGATAGTGTTAATGGTGACTCGTAAGGGGGGGTCGACAGGGGTGATGTCGGTGCGGGTGGGCTATGGTATTTGATTATTGGGTTAGGCGGGGTTGCTGTTGTGACGGGAGTCATGTGGTGGGCGTCTGTGGTCAGGTCGAGGGGGGTGACGGGATCGAGAGGAGGAGGAATGGTCGTCTCTACGGATGAAGCGGCGAAAGTGGCCAACACAGATCAGTTCTTCTATTTTATCCTGGAGTGCTTTGCATTCTTCTGTAGTGTGGCCATGGTTGCGGTGGTAACGACAATATTTGGTCATGTCGACGTTGGGGGTGTGGTTGTCTTGCGTGGTGGAGGGATTAGATCGGCTTGGAGGGCTTCGTCGAGGATGCGGGAATGGGCTACGGTGAGGGGGGCGTATCTGGTGAAGCGAGGTTGGCGGGGTTCGCGTGGGCGGGTATAAGGGCGTGGGTTAGGTTGTGGGGTGGTGTTGACGGTGGTGGCTGCGTAGTCATTGCAGAATTTAGTGTGAAGTGTTTGCATTTCCTCCATGCGGACATAGTCAGCTGCACACAACTTGAGTTCGTGCAGGGAGGCAGGTGGGTGGAGATAGACGTTGTTGGCGAAGGGGCTGGGCTGTAGGGTAAGGGTCATGCACTGGAGAATCATCTCCTGGTTGAGGTGTGGTGTACGAAGGGCGGCTTTACTGAAGCGATCGATGAACGCTCTGAGTGGTTCGTTGGGTTCTTGTCTGATGCCTAGGAGGGATATGGTGGTGGTTTGATAGGGACGGCTGCCGGAAAAGTGGGTGGAAAACATGTGGGAGAGGACGTCGAAACTGTCGATTGAGTAGGGCGGAAGAGTGGTGAACCATTCTAGGGCAGGGCCTTTGAGGGTGGTGGGGAAAGCTTTGCAGAAGACTGCGTCTTGGGATGTGTACAAGGCGACATGGGTGATGTAGACTTTAAGGTGCTCATCGGGGTCGATTTTGCCAGTATAGCGATCCAGGGTGAAAGGTTCCCACTGGGCTAGAAAAGGGGTGTTGGCGATAAAGTCCGTGAATGGGTGACAACGTCTGGGCTGGTGAGGAGGAAGCAGGTGAGGTGGAACGGGGTGGTTGATCATAACGGGAAAGGTGGAGGTGATGTTGTGAGGGGGGATGTGGGTTGTGGGAATGTATTGTGGGTTATAGGGTGGGATATGTGTGGTATGTAGGGTGCTGGGTATGTTGTAGGGGATCTGGGTCGTAGGAAGGGTGGCGGCGGGGGTTGGGGGTGCGGTAAGCCCCGGTTGGCCAGATGGAAAGTGATGGGGATGGGTAGAGGTAATGGGTTTCTGCTGGGTGGTGGTGAAGGTGTGAGGGGTGAGATTGTATTCACTTTCTTCCTCTGTAGGCTGGAAGGCCGGGGACTTCACAGCTTCAGAAGTTTCCTTGGTTTTTCCCTTCAGATTGGGATCCGCCTCGATCCTTCGCCTGAGGCGAGAGTTCTCTTGTCTCAGTGCCTCCATTTCGTTGGCGTTGCGTTTCTTCAAATCCGTGAGTTCTTGTTGCATCTTTGCTTGGCCGTCTAGGATGGCGACCAGATCAGGGGTGATGCCAGGAGGTCCAGAGGGACCAGCATCCACTTGCTTGTTCACTCCAGCTTTGCTGTGGGTGGAAACCATCTTCAGAGAAAAACGGGTACTAAAGGTGTTCGTCTCGTGCCCCACGGTGGGCGCCAATTGTTCCTGCAGAGAACAAATCCAATGAGCATATACATTATGTGAGCTAGTTTCTTCTCCTCTAGACACCTCTTGGTGTCAAACACTCTCTCCATGTCCTTCATCCACTGATCAACTTCACCTAGACTGACCTTTCCAGTCAACCTTGTAGGATGATGTTGCAAAAAGTCCTCCAAACTTCATTACTTTATCTGAGGGGGTGGAGCTTGCGAAGGACCAGCTTTTGTCCTATTTGCTTCAAGTTGAGTTAAAACATCAAGGTTCCTTTGTTGAGTTGCTTCAAAGGCTACCCTAGCAACTTCCATTTGTTACATGGATTAGTTATGCTATTGTGCCACAGAATAGTATTGTTGTTGCATCGTTGCTGCCATGGCTTCTATTGCCCGCACTAGATTGAGCAAATCCAAGGTTGGAGGGGGAGAAGGTGGCATAGGTGTCATAACTCTGCTTACAAAAGAAATGACCATTAGTTCCGCCTAAAAAACTGGTATAACTAACGAACACAACACACAAAGGAAGCTAAGCATGCCTAAACCTACAAAATTCCTAACCAACAAACTGTAATGATACAAAAGATGTAACATCCCATTTAATAGCATAAAACCATCAAACGAAACATTTCATAGTTGATAATCACAAAGCATAAATTACTAAGATGTACTTATGACATTACAATCATCCAAAAGATAAACTGAAATACAAATTTATACATGATATTCTAAATATTTGGAGTTTCCAAAAAGGTATACACAGGGGTCCTAAACACCACCTATACTTTTGCATCTTCTTCATCTCTAACTAGTCCAGCTACAACTTCTTCCTCTACTAACGCCAATTAGGTGATCATTGTAAAAGAAAACAAGACAAGACAAACAAGACACAAACAAATGGGTAAGCTAATATATAAAAAGATTTAATCATTAAGGAATACAATCACTTAAATCATACATAACCAATCATCCTATTTCATACAAAGACCTAAAAATATGACTCAATTATCTAGATACATGCATTGATATTGGACCCGGATAAGTTGTGCACTTGTGGTGACATCCAATGCTCTATAGAGCCACAGAGAAAAAGTTTTACTCTACCACACACAAGAATGCATACATAATTAAGCAAGTAATTATAAATCTACTTATAAGAATAATTAGAAAAATATGATCACTACTGTAACATCCCTAAGGAATATTACTAAATAAATAATTAAAATAAACAATTAAATCTCAAAAGTCGCAATATTATTATTCCCAACGCGGGAACATTTACAATATAAAAATCGTGCGCCAAAATTTATAAAGTAGTAGTAATAAAGCTCTACAATTTCCAAAATCCAAAGTCATAAATGAAAACATCATAAATATATAATGAAAAATCCTAGCTCTAATTCCCAAGCTAGCCCTCACTCCGTCGCCTGAGCATCCTCAGCATCACTTGTATCAACATCTGCTCCCATGTAATAAGTCACACGATCATCGCTATACACAAATAGAAAGGGTGAGCTGAGAAAATAAAAACAATATATAAACACACACACACACACACACACACACATATATATATATATATATATATATATATATATATATATATATTATCACCAAATAAGTCATACACCCAATCTTATACACTCTACAAAGTTCTTGGCCAAGACCTTAACCCCAAGACTTTTCAGCCTTCAATCACACAAATGGTTAGCCTTGGACCCGGGAATATGATGCATACACGAACCTGCCCGCTCGTGGTCCTGCCTATACGAACCTCCCCGCTCGTAGTCCTGCTCTACGAACCTCCCCGCTCGTAGTCCTGCTCTACAGACCTACCCACCCGTAGTCCAACACATGTGATCCACCAGTCCCGTACCTCCCCGCACATGGCATTTCTCAAGTGTGAGCACGGAACATACGAACCTACCTCGCTCGTATCCCCATGCGAGAGTAACTGGATATGAACCTCCCCGCTCATATCATCACATGTTAACCACCATCCATGAACCTTCCCGCTCATGGCACAGCATCTCCCAATCCAAGTATAGCATCATTGTTAAAACTCAACACAACACAAGTCACAGTCTGCTGGATTTCCGCCTGGCACAACACCAAGTGCCGCTAGGCGAAACTGGTCCAGACTGCCTGGCGGTACAGTCCTCTTCGCCAGGCGCCAGACTTGCACACAGCCCCTGCTCTCTCCGCTATCGCCTGGCGGTTACCCCTTACCATCAGGCGCCACTCTCACACAGACCCATTGTTGTGGCGTCTACTGCCTGACGGGTCACACTCTGTCGCTAGGCGCACTCGTGACAATATTCCACCCTTGTTACGCTTATCGCCTGGCGCACCCACCGTGTCGCCTGGCGCACCCACCGTGTCCCTAGGCGCCATATCAGAAACAACACTTTACTGGTTTTTAGCACCTCAATTAGTCTGATTTACTGCATAACGCAATTCCAAGGACCAAATAGAGACTCCAATATCGAATCCTCATTATGGTTAGTCTACAACTATCATATGTAATCAAGTACCTATACTTTACAATGATCAATCCGTCTATTCAAGTTTTCTCAATTAACAAGAGCATTATCATAATATAGCAACTCCATCCACACCTATGAAAACAACTAGCATTTCAATACCTTTAATCACACCCCCAAATATACCACACTGTAATGACTAACACTTTCCTTTCAATAGTCTTAATATATCTTTATTCCATGCTTACAGGATTGTCCATTTCCATAATAAGAAACACCTAATTATTTTCCAATCCCTTTACCACAGCCCCACCAAAGGACTCAAGATTCACACTCAATAACTGCAGAATGCTTGTTTAACTCTTAGCTAATTTCTAATACCTCACACCTATTTCTTACCTCATCCAAATATTATAATCCAATCATTCTAAAGTCCCCATTTTAATTGTCTTTCCATGCCTAATTCAACCACAATTCATTCACAAATAATTTCTTCCCAAAACAGACTCATAAATCTTCCCAACAGCCCTGTACGCCGCTACCTGAATTTCATAAAACAACCCCTGGCCTCGTTATCGCCTAGCGGCAAGCATAGCGCCGCCAGGCGGTACAGCAGTACCCATCTAAATGCAGAATCCTCCATACCTGCTTGTGACTTCAGGCTTTTTATGAATCCATCCCTATTGCCTAACGCACCAAATTGCAGTAATACATATATGATAAACTGGACTTTCTATTCGCAATCAAATTCTTAATTTCTTTACTTAGCTTTTACCTTCTAGAATTAACCCCAATTAAACCCCTTCTCCCCCTTGAGCATATGATCACAGATTTCTATACACGGTATGTCCGAAACTTTGTCATACCCTAAATTCAGGTTAATTTCATATCAACAATGCACCCAATATGATTTACGCACGCACAATGATTTCCGCACGCACAACATCGAAACAACCCAGAAAGAATGCGAACAGTGTCGCGTCGCCTGGCAGATATCAATCGCCGCCAGGCGATTCAAGCCAAAACAAGAACAACGCCTACCACTGATGAGTCGCCTGGCGGTAGGGATTGAACCGCCAGGCGGTTTCTATTGTGATGAAGACATGACCACCTCCTTAGAAGCTCCCTTAAGAAGGATCACTAGAAGCATGTCTAGAGGGGAGTCTTCTATTCCTTCACCTTTATCTTTGTTTTGCATTACCTTAGTTTGAATTCCCTAAGTTGGTTTCTAGTTGATTTATTTTGGTTGACTTGTTGACTTTGATCCAAAGTTGACCTTTGACCAAGATTAGATTAACTTAAACCAACATGTTAATCCTTGTTTGTCTT
>Ga0214544_1007021_pt1 | contig 20198 bp, 8 predicted proteins | sample CNSS3metaG_FD_160074 | JGI IMG/M metagenome (GOLD analysis project Ga0214544, IMG submission 160074) | Root nodule microbial communities from cowpea collected in UCLA plant growth center, Los Angeles, California, USA - CNSS3 | ecosystem: Host-associated > Plants > Roots > Nodule | place: USA... | reverse complement strand
TTTTTACCATATCATATTTTGTATTTTTATAAAAAAAGTTTCTTTAATAAATACTGAAGAAATACAAATATATATATATATATATATATATATATATATATATATATATATATATATATATATATATATATATAATAAAATACAGCTCACAATCAAGCTGAATAGCTTTTTGTTGTTCAACTTTGACGTTGAAAAGGAATTTTCCAACTGAATACATGGCTAATATACACTATCATCTAACAGTAACCCTATTGTTTAGTTTTCTTCATTAATTAGTATCATTATTTTCTTTTGAACCAAAGATACTTTTCCTTTAACAAAATCATCATCCCCAGAAAGAAGATCATGGTAATCTCTTATCAAGTCCTGACTTAAGAATTTAATGCCCAAAACCTGCAAACTTATTATGGCCAGCTGGTCTATTAGGTCTAGAAGCATTTATAGATAAACTAAATGAGATTTCAAAGACGTTAAGACGTATAAGGTTGTCTATCATGTTAAAAACTTGATTCAGATTACTTACTATTATATGTGAATAACTTTGAATTAAGAAAGTTAATCTAAACCCGACAATTTAATATATGTGATCATGTAAGAGCAAGTATATGTGAATAACTTTATCTGCGACCCATAAAGGGTATATACAAATATAGGTTATATATTTAAACCAAAGACTTTGGTCTGTGATACCAAACAAACCTAACGTGGTTACCAGACCTAAAGTGGTGCCTCCTATTTCATCAACACACACATGTATATATAGGCTTTTTGGTGAAGCTATCGATTAGGTTACTATTCATTGGACCTTTTGTCGTTATGTTGTACACGCCAAAGCCTAACCTTACCAAATCCACTATATAGTATTGGGAAATGTGGTAACTAGATTTTGTGTCTTGCTTTTGGGTCTAGCATGTGACTAGTTTGTATGGGAAGTTATATGGTAAAGTGTTTGATGGGTTGGTCGTGACTTGTTGGCTTCATCATTTATTTGTTGCATGCCTTCACTGCCAATTTGAAAGCTCAAAGAAGCAATAGGCTATGATTCTTGAATGCTCAGGCTAATTGAGCATTCCCATGCTTCTGACCACTGTGTTATTCAGCACCAAAATACAACCTTTTTTTTTTTTAAATTCAGCACCAAAATATAATTCTATTCTCAGTGATCGTACAATTGACATTCCACTACATGCATCGACTTTTGTTTGATTAAATAATATGTTAAACTGGATTGGTCTCTTCCTTTGGATTAACTATTTTGTTTGGGGTAATTATTTGCATGGACAAATTCTCACTGCATTTTTATAGTTTTTACTCGATTTTCTGCGTTGGTTTTCTTACGAGGTTGATTTTGTTGGAATTCAAATCGTGAGCGTAAGTTTCACCTTAAATTAAAATTGAGAAAATTGAACTTTAAATTTATTCTCTTAAGATTTTAAGATAGATTTTGATATAAATAGTTTATGTGACGGTTGAATTAATGTCTCATTAGGTAGTATTTTTTCAATAACTTTTTTTCAAAATATTTTCTAGTGGTATTAAAATTGATTGTTAGTTTTAATAATAGACTCAAGAGTTTTGTATCAAAATCTTCCTGAACGAAGAGTAATGTGTTATAAAGTTTTATATATATTAAAGATTATGTCAATCTTTTATATATGAATTCAGCTCTTTTATCGTTGATGTTTTTGTAATTCTTTCCGTCAGATATTTATGTACGCCTTTTTGCTGGTGATTTTTTCAACAAAATCTAAACCTAACGAACAAAAACATTCTATTGTTTCGGCACCACGGGCAGCTTTATGGCGTAGACAAGATTAAAACAATAAGAAAACACACGAACAATTATACATGATTCGTCGATGAGACATACAATGAAGAGAATCTAGTGTTTTTTCTAAGACAACATATATGCAGTAGAAGAAAAAAATAATTAATGAAAACGGTATTTTATTTGTGTGCTGTATACAATCTTATTATATAGATAGATTATTTATAATTATTACCAAAAAAATATAAGTTATTTAAACTAGGGAATATATTTGATTTTGTAAGCACAAAGTTATGACTTGATACAGTACAAAATAACAAAATTTTCTATTTCTTTTAGTTCTTCAAGATTTGTTCCTTAACATTATTTAAAATTAATAAAAATCTAATTTTCTAAATATATCAATACTTTTCCTTAAACTACATAAAAATATTGGTTGATCTTAATGATTGTGTGTTAACAACACATTGAGAAAGACATTAACTAGTCGATTATGACTTCAAATATAAATAGTTAGAATAGTTTGATCTTGCACTTGTTGACAAATGAAATAGTAATCAACTTTGATATGTTTTATTCGTTAGTGAAATAAAAGATTGAGTATCTCATGAATAACGACTTCATTATTAAAAAAAAAAAGTCATACAAAATAGTTTGAGTTATGAATACATGGACCAAATCATATATAGACACTGTCAAAATTAACTCTCAACTAGAATATAATCAATCATGAACCAATGAGAATGTAGTGAAGCTACTTTCTTTCATCTCCCTAATAGACTAGAGATTTTGTTCTATAAAACTCCCTAAGGTCAAGTTTTTCTTTTTATTAGCAAGCAAAATTTATATCACAAAACGGTACAAGAAGTACTAAGAAAACATAATGCATAAAGTTAAGAAGAGATTACTTGCAAATAAGCATAGTCTTTCTAGCTATATACTACTACTATTATGTTGATATTCCCTTTTAGCCACCTATGATATCTCTTACTGACAAGTATAAAATTAGTAGCTATTGGTATTATAACCTTTGGAATGGATTCCATAAATATTGCATAATTTACTTACGAGAGACAGCAAGGTAAAATTCTCATGGTGTGTTTTGTCCCCAACCACAGAGGACAAACACATTGTCTTTGGTATCTACTATACTAACTTGTTTAAAAGCAATTTGTCACATCTTCTATGTACTGGACTTTATAAAGCCATAAAATAGAAACACATCATGGGTCAAATCTACTTGTTTTCCTTCATAAACACCGAGCATAGAAACCTCTCTACAAAGACCCACTCATACTCTTGTGAAAAAGTGATGGGGAAAAACGCATTAAAGAATATCAATTTCTTTACTTTCGAGAATTATCCTATCAATAGATAAATAAGATGAATAAAAGAATATAATGTGAAAACTACAAAACTAGAAAATTATTACGAAAAACCACGATTGTTATCTAATAACAACCTGAGAATAATATTATGTAAAAAATTTTACAAAAGTTTTTACAACACAGATTACTCTCTCATGCCTTTTAACTCCCAAGTACACCCACAATCTTCAAAATAAGAATTTAATACAAGCTTAAAGTGTCTTTGACTTGGGACTAAAATCATAAACTTATTTAGTTACTAACACCATACCATTGCTTATTCTAGGTGATGTGGGACTTTCCAAGATGTATTATTTTCATCAATTCAACAATCTCCACACCATGAATAAAATAAATACATCTTCATTGCCTATGCCAGCAATCACTCCATTATAAAGAGTATGCTCACTTGGAATTAAACCATCCGAAGAATTTCTTTTCATTGTACACCTGCATTAAAGTTAACAAATGCCTATGTATAATTACCACATACCATCCATCAATATTAGCCAATGCCCTTGCACAATTACTAGACACATTGCATCAATGTTAACCGATACCTATGTATAATCACCACAAAACCTACATCAATACTAGTCAATGCTCAAGTATAATTACTACTAGGAAAAACTCATCCTAGCACTCAAAATTTTCCCAACCAGGAACTACCACGTGTCATTGTCCTCCATTTTCAAATCTGACTAACCAGGAGATGTCAAGTGTCACAATCATTCACTATCAGATTTTACCAACCAGGACTTGTTATGTCATCTCCTTCTTCCTCAAGCAAATCCAACACTCACATCCAACATTTTCACTGCATACACTATTAGACATCGCTGTCCATTACGACTCAAGTCCACCGTTCGACGTTCATAAAAGCAGCAAAACCTCGTCGCCACTACGTCGTGGCCTATCATGCATATTAGAAAAACTTCAGTGAGAAGAGAAGCAAACATAAATCCAAGTTTGCACCTCCCTAGCAAATGCATCAATCGTCATAGATCAACCTCCAACCATCATCGCGTAGCCTCTCTAGCACAAGCAGCAGATCTAAAATTATGGAGCAGCTCCTCCACCTCCTACAACATATCGCTCCTCCATCATTACCAGAAAAGCGTCATCAGAGAAGCCTTTGCACATTGCACCACGGACCAAAGCAAATCATGCACCAGCAACCCATGACTCGTATCTCGACTCACTGAAGCACTCATAGGAACAAAAGTGACCATCACGTAAGTCACACCGCAACAAAACACAAGCAAACACATCATGCACGAACCCTTTTCTAAATCATGAGTTCTCTTCCACGCAGCCACTGAAAAATGTATGCGAGCCACCTCAAGCCCACAACAATTTTTTATCCAAACGCAACAATCACTAGACCTCCAAGCCCATCACCAAAAATCACTACAACATGAAGGTTAAGGTGGGTCAACCCAGACCAAAGGTTGAAACGACTTGTCTCAAACAAAGTCTTGAATCGAGAAAAAGGTTGAGATGGGTCATCCCAGGTCGACGATCAAGAAGGTTGGTCCAACTTGAAGGTTGAGACTAGTCTTTTCGGGCTGAAATTCAAGATGAGTTATCTGAGGTTAAAGGTCGAAATGGGTCATTCTTGGCCAAAATTTGAGACGGGTCTAGGATGAAAACCGATACAAACTAACCCAAGCTAAAGACTAGACATATTATTTAGGGCTGAAAGTTAAGACGGGTAGGCTCGGTAAGCATGGGTCCAAGCCAAGACGATCCAGCTCAAGCTAAAGGTCAAGACGGGTTGTTACGGTGTAAAGGTTTAGATGGGTCTACCCATGTCAAATGTCGAGACTGGCCGACCTAGACTAAACGTTGAGACTGGTTGGTTGGGCCAAAGGTCGAAACGGGTCGTCTTAGACTAAATGTCGATATGGGTTGCCTTGAGACGAAGGTCGAGACGGGTCATCCTTGGTCGAAGGTCGACCTCTTCCGTTAACACATATTAACATATAAACAACCATGATAATTAAAAAAAGTCCAAAAATCAAATATACATTTCAGATTTTACAAACTTAAATTATTATTAATATTTTTTATTGTAAAATTTGAAATGCATATTTACATTTTAGATTGTACAATTCAAAATATAAATACGTATTATCCAAATTATATATATATATATATATATATATATATATATATATTATATGCATATGTATTTCGAAATTTACATTGAGGATTGTACACTTAAAAATATAAACATAAACATGCATTTTAGATTCTAAAATATAGAATATTAACATTTTGAGTTGCACAATTCAAAATATATATAATTAATATTTTTGAATTTTAGATCATGTAATCAAATTATTTACATATTGTACCGTCCCGTAACTATAATTTAAACACGAAACAAATCCTACACCACCCACAGTCACTTGCAAGATAACAAACCTAAATCATTCAAAACACTCTCCCTTTCTATTAACTTCAGCAGGGGGAATAGTTGGAATTTTAGAAAAATATGGGGTGCGGTAAGAAATGCTTTGTTCGTAATCCGTTTCCCATACATTTTGACTTTTTTCGCGAAACAGCTTACGTAATCCGTTTGGTAAAGGGTTTGAAACGGATGCCAGAATGCATTTCATAAAAGATTTCATGTTATAGTTTCTGAAACGGAAAACAAATTCCGTTTCACATCACAAACAGAAAAAAAAAACTTAAGCTAGTATTAAGGCTAACCTGGACAGACGGGAACTACCACACTTGGAGAGAAGATAAGAGGATGCAGTTACTCACAATACCACCTTCCTTCAAAGAACCAACAATCACAGAACCTTCAACCACAATAACCACAACGCACACTGAGACACCGAGAGAATAAACAACATTCCTTTAAAAAAAATGAATGAAAGTGATACAAACCGAAAGAGGGACCACCACCCACCAGAGACAATGAAAGAATGAAGGACAGAAAAATTAAAGCTCTTATAGACCACAAAGAATGAAACTGAAAAAAATTTAAATGAAAGCAGAGTGGGACAGAGAAGAAACGGGAGAAGAAGAAATAGTAATAGTAACGTTTTGGGGGTGCAGGGACGTTGGCGACGTAGTAAATGAAATTTACTGCGTCCCTACCCACTTTCACCTGTATGTTAAATAAGGATATAACAGTAAATTTTGGGAGGTACAGAAGAACTGTTGGAGGTGCAGAGAGAAGGCCTCCCAATTAGATCAAAGTATTCACTGCTCTGATATATAAGTTTTATTTTTTTTCACTGTTATATACAATTATTTATAAGATAAAACTTGTATTTTATTTTATTAATATTATATCAATATTTTTTTTTCACATGTGGACTCGTGCTCTCAATCACACAGGACAAAGAACAAGTAATCCACAAATTATATGGAAATAAAATAATGAAATTAAAACAGCAAAAAAAAAGAATAATTTATTAATGAAAATAAAATAATAAATTGAGAACATATTGAAGTGTTAATCGAGTTGAGTTGCTAAATAATTTTATCCGACTCCATTCAATTTAATTAAATTGAATTGGATTTTATTTATAATTTAATTAATATGTGACTGGATCTCCTCCAATCATATTTGAAATAAATTATATTATATTTACTTATATTTTAGATTAACTTAAACAAATTTATTTTAACTTTGACTTATTTAAAATTTAAATTAATTTATATAAGTATTATATTATTTTTTAATTATATTGATATTTAAAAATTATAGTTTTTAATAAAAAAAATCAAAATTTTAAGTCAACTAACTCAGTCTAATCCAACCCACACAAAAATAATGAGATTAAATTGAGTTTAATATAAAAAATTCAGAAACATAAGGCAATCCAACCTAATTAATATCTTTTTAAATGTTAAATAATAGATTTCCCACTAAACCCAAACTAGGAGTAGGATTAAAATATATTGCTGCGTAACTATTGATATTATGATAGAGCCAATAAAAGGAGAATTTCGAAAGGTAAAACCAAACCTAAAAGTTTAATTAACAACGAAATTAGCGCGCGATTTAACATTTAATATTTTTCGACAAACATTGTTCAGGTTATATTTAAATTATCAGATGAAACGTTATTTTATATATATAATATATATATATATATATATATATATGTATATATATATATATATTGGTAAATTTTGAATAGCGTACTGTCAAATAAAAATTTATTGTTTAATCACTTTTATAAAAAAAAAATTCTAACAAAATTTAATAGTTTTCAAAATAGAAAAAAATTTATTTGACTAACTATTTACAGCTAAATATGAGCTTGACGCCCACACTTGCAACATTAAAGAAGCCACGTGGTGACTGATGTCTAATTACATACTTCAATAACTATCGTATTTTTCAAATATTTTTTATTTAATTATCATTCTTAAAATAAACAAAAAGTATTAATCGCTTTTTACTTATATCCTTACACTGTACTTCAAATTTTAATTTCTTTACATATATGTATTCATTATGATTCAAAAATAAAAATGAAGTAAAAAATTATAAATACTTTATTAATGTCAAGGAAAAAATATTTTTCATTTTTTTAAACAAAGTTTTAAAACTAAGAGAAGGATCGGAGGTGGGAATTATTTAAGGAATTAAATAATCATGATTTTTGGATATTCCAACATCAATAAATGATTGACGTGAGGTTTTGAATGTGTGTGAGATGAGAAGATTAAGAAAGTAAATTCATCAATTCTTTCTATCAGCCCAATTATCATTTGTGCACAAGCCCAACCCACTTATAAGCCCTTCTATAGGCTGAATTTCAATTTCAGTATATTAAATGTATATAAAAAATTGATAAAAATATAGTTATTTCCAGGAGATATGATTATTATATGGTTCTTTATTTTTGTTAAAATATATAATTGATTTTTCTTAATTTACTATCATACACTTCTATAACTCCAAAGAGATATAAATATTATACTGTTTATTTTTCTTTTGTTGAAATATTGTAGAAGAATACTTTTTAATTGAAATTTATACTAAATATTTTAATTTACAAAATTTCTTTTAACTCACTCTATGCTTTAGCATCATTTCATATCCATGCATCAACACTTTACTGAGAGAAATTTATTTCAGAATAATGTTTAATGAAATTTGCTAAGTATTTAAGAGTCCAAAAATGGTTCCGAATAGATAGAAAACTTGTTATCATTAAAAAAAAAACATATTAAAAAAATAAATGCAAATGTATATTAAGAGATAGTTTTCCAGTTAAAAAAAAAAACTTAATTATAATCGAAAAGATAATATTTAAAATTGAAATGGTAATGATAGTTATTATTTAAGTATTTTTCTTCTTAGAATATTGCATCACTCCACTGGTAGACAAAACGTGTCCCTCATGCTCTTAATTCACACGTGCTCTCTTAATGCAATCAGAATTGGACCCACTTCTCTTCATTCTTCTACCATTACATAACCACGCATAACAAAACCCTAATTTTTTTTCTTTCTTTCTGGCACTAAAAGAAGGACGAAAAATAGGACCACGTGCCTTACGTGTGACGAAAACCCTTCTTCAATATCGATGCCTCATCCCTTACAAGTCACGCCATCCATCCATTTATATATATTTTTTAAGATTTGAAATGTTTTCTTTTTTACGATTTTGTTTTTAAAATAAGTCTATAATGATATATTTAATAATTTTACATTATTTAAAAGTTTAAACTAAAGATAATTATTTTCTTATATAATATGATATAACTGACAGAAAATAAATTTGAATTTGACAGAAGTATGGTTCGAAGGTGGCATAATTAAGAATGGGGATATTGGCGCAACCAACTTATCTAACTCAATGTTGTGTGTTTTGCGTAACTGGAAAAAGGACAATGATTCAAGTTCCCTTGTGTAGTGCTTTTGCTGAGTAATAAATTCACAAAATTTAAGTCATGCTCTCTTCACTCTTTAAGTCATTCACAAAATTTATAAACACTTTAAATACCACCTTTATTTAGCTTCTATTTCACACCATCAACTCACCAAACCCCTTTTCATAACAATAAATTACAATTTAATTCATCAACATGTAAATTTCAAGACTTTTTCTTTTATATAAAATAAAATAAATCGTTCGATGTATTAAAATTAGTACCAACTTAAACTACAAATAAAAATTTAATCATTGATTTTATAAATTATTTTAAACTTATTTGAAATTTTTAATTAATATTTATGGAATTATTCTTAATTATTGAAAAACATAAAAATTGCAACATATTTTAATATATGCTAACTCATAAATGTTAGGAGTTAATATTCGATTGACTTTTAAAAAATGTAATTTAATGACAAATTATTGTCTTTAAACATTAGAATTTAATGACACAATGATTTCAGGTAAATTATGATATTGAAAGGTCAAAATAGTCATTTACATTTTTTTTATAGTTAATAAATATAATGTGATTCATTGAATGTCTTTTATATGGAATTAAATTGGGCACGTTTGACATCATAATGTACTTCTCTTTTTCTGGTGTTGTATTAAGGAGGGAGTATAGCCCCAAAATTCATGCAAGAGAGCTAGTTGACTCCGGAGGAAGTGATGCTATAACCAAAAAACTTGTACGAAATTTCAACCAATTCAATTTACAACCACATTAACTTATGAGATAAAGAATAATATTAAATATTATTCACTCTTTAGGTTCAAAGATAAATAATAGGTTTTTTTACATATTTATATGATAAGAAAAATAAATTAGTCTTTTTTAAAAAAAAAATTATTATGTTAATTTTATGTGAACTCAGATAATGTTTAAAGTGATTGAATATATTTAACTCTTAGTAATTGTTAATATGCTATTGAAACTTTATAACTCTTCAAGGTTAATTTTATATTTTTTAATCTGTTATTTAATAAACTAAATATAACGATTACTAAATGTCAAAAACATGTTCAAAATTATCTCAAACATTACCGGAGTTCAAAACAACTTTAAAAAATCAAAGTTGTAGTATTAAGACATTAGTTTTTTTCTTATTGTACTAAAAACAAAATATGTTAATATTTGTGTTGGATATCTCACATCCATTAGAGATAAGTTCGATTTATAGTATCAATAGGCTCAAACTCCTTCCTTACAAGTTAATTTTTTAAGATTGAGTTAGGTTTAAAATTCAGTTCTTAATATGATATCAGTGTTATTCAAAGTTTATCCTAATAATATTTGTTGTTTGTTGAATACATTGTGTCATCTCTAATAAGAGATTTGTTGTTGGATATTATAGTGTAATGGGTTATTGGACTATTAATAGACCATACCCTAATGCTTAGTTTTAGGTGAAGATGTGTGTTGGAGATTATAGACTTTAAGAACCTATTATATTAAAATGATTATTTATGCTCAATTGATCAATAGTGAATTTTAATAGAGATGGGAGAGTTGAGAAAAGAATTAATGCTATTAATTACTAATTACAATTATTTTGTTTTTTTTTTCATGTGATAATGAGATGGTACATTACACATGTTGAAAGAAGAAGAACTTATCCACATTACATGTGTAGAGAATAATTATAATAACTTCATATAAAGATTAGATATCAAAATTACATTTCCCTTGAATTAATAGATTGTTTTGTTAAAGACAAGAGTAAATGTTTTAATTAATTAACTCTAAAATCCACAATCATTAAAAATGGTTAGAATTTGAGATGGAAAGAACCACATGATTCACAATTTTAGAAGTGAACTCAATGACTAAACCCCAGAACCTCTGCCCCCACATAACCTACAATGTCGTAAGAATAACCCAAAACTCAATTCAAAGAACATTAACCAAAACAAAATTAGTGTAAGAGTGACGTTTATTTGAAGCATAAGATATTGGAGATCTATGTCCATCTCAGGAGACGAAAGCCATCACACGTAATGATAGGTTTCGTTAGGTTAAAGAGTGTTAATCAATGTCAAAAAAGAACTCTCACATTCCAATGATTTTGAATTGCTTGATTGGTTTCTAATTTAAACTCAACTTTTTGACCATGCTTTTCATCATTGTATTATAATAATCGGAGATCATTCAAAACCATCCAATTATGTCGTGTAGCACATGATAATTCAAACTAAAAAAAAAAATTAAGTTGTTTAACACGAAAAATTAATCTTTATTTGGGTTGAGATTATGATGATTACTTTACTTGGGGGTAATAGTTCTCGAACAACCATAAGGGTCAACTTTTGGTGATGATTTTGTTACTTCTCTTCGTTGAGCTTCTAGAAACGGGAATGCGCTAATAGTCTTACATGCCATTTGGTGCTTTTGGGCGAAACTGAATTATCATCCCAATAACTAAGTTTCAAAGTTTTCTCAAAAAGACTTTTCGAATTGAAGTGCGTGGAAAATTTCCAAGTTTTCGAAAGATTTTTGTTTATATATATATTTTAAAATTTAAGATAATATTATTTTCCCATTTTTCATTTAATTTTTAGTCAATATATATACATATATATCGTAATGTAAAAAAGTATAACATAAGAAACATCATAACTATTCTGCTATGATAAAAAAACGAAGTTACGCATTTTTAATATAAAAATGTCTTTATATCATGGGAGCCTTTGGTATACGGATTTCTACTTTCTTTTCCCATTCATGATAATCATGTCTTTTAGGAATTTTATTTTTTTAGAAATCGTGTTTCTCATTAATGTTATAAATATGTCAATATGTTTGGTATGTCTAAAATATTTCAGAAAAGGAGAGATGTAATTATATATAAAAAATATTTTCAAGAAACTTAAAGATTCTTATCTTACTTCTTTTTATGAAAAAAGTTTCAGTGAAAAAAAACTTAATAAAAGGGATACAGGTAAAAATGTAAAAAATGATTTTAAAAAATATATATAAAATATGAGAGTCAAAAACAAGTTCAGATTCTCTATTGATTTTTGTGGTGCTGTTATCTGTTGAACATTAAAAATATATTGGGTTGATATTTTAAATATCTTTTTAATATATTTTAAAATGTCAAAATTAGTGGTAATCAATATATTATGAAGGTACAGTAGAGGAACAACACAAAAAAACACAGCAAAGAATCCAAATTCGTAAAAAATCAGATACTTTTTAAATTTTAAAATAATTTCTCTATCAAACACTTTCCCGACTTTTATGATTAAAAGAAAATCGTTTGTAATGAGAGGAACAAATACATGGATAAGGGTATTCGCATAATGGATTAATTTGGGTTTGGGGTGAATTATCACCATATATTTAGTTAAATTAGTTTAGTTTGGGTTTGAAAATAAAATTAACTAATCTAAACTAATTCAATTAAGAATATTGGTTTTGTTTTCTTCAAATTATGTTGAAAATTGAGTTTTATGATTTAAAAGATATATATCTATGGTCTATTTTATATTAACGTAAGGTTAGTTTTTTAATGACTAGATACTTATTGGTTTAATATTTCTTACATTTGTTACTTTTTTTTTATATATGTCATTCCTTTTTTTTACTTAGAATATGACAACAGAAAGTACACAACATATAATCAATTAGAACACTTGGCAATGCTTGATAAGCATATAAGAAATTATAATGCGTAAAAAAAAGAGTCAAAAAATAGAGAAAAAAAATTAAGCATTAAGTATTAAATAAAATATATTACTCTAAAGTTAAAGAACAATTGATCCGGACTTCAGTTTATTAAAAAATTCAAGAATTTAATAAGCTATAATTGGATTGATTCACTTTAAAAAAATAGCAGGACTAACTCCAACCAATTTAATGGTTTGGGTTGAATTGTCAAATCCATTAAATTAATTGAGTTCAATAAATAGTCATAAAATAGACCTACATCACATATAAATGATTATGATTAAGCTATTAAATAATCCCGGAGCTTTATAACTTAATTTTGATAATTCATGTGTGATTTCATGATCTTTATGTTATCCTTTTACTTTTTTTATATATATACAAACAATTCTTATACTCAATGAATATAAGAATATTGGTAGTTCTTACTAATATAATAAATCCTAGTTTTAGTAATTCAAAGAAATAAGTATTGGTTGTCCTCTTAAGATTATTTATTTTAAATAATTTCTTTATCTATTGCTTATTGATAATGTGATTCAGATACATCTAGTCATTTTGTATCAATTAACTTAAATTTAGGTGTCTAATTAATCAGGGCTATACCACTTCTTATACGAAAAAAAAAAATTACTTCATTCAATGTGTGATGTAATGTGCTTATATATGAAATTTATTTTGTTCCCGGACATTAATTTTTATTTAAAATAATTTAAATATGAAGAAATAACCAGTTTTTTCTTTTTAGAAGATTTCTATCGCATTAATAAAAACAAGTCATTATTTTCTTGAAATAAGTTTAACATGCTTTTTTAAGATCATTTTAAGCATTTAAAGTACTATTAAATGATAGATAGACATTGGGTTAATTTTTTCGTGGTTAATGTATTTTTATTTTTATTTTTATTATGTATGAATCTAATTCCCTCTATTTTTCTTCTATCACATTATTAAGCAAACCACAATTATATATATATATATATATATATATATATATATATATATATATATATTTTTTTTTATTTATATATATACGTTTATAAGTGTTTGAAAAAACTATTTTAAACTAGTTTTAATGTAAAATTACATAATATAAATAAATTTTAATTTTTAGATAAAAATATATTATTACACGATTACAAATTTATATATATTTTAAAAAAAAATTTTTAGAGCATAAATCCGAAAGAAAAGAAAGGAAAGCTTTTGTCTTTAGAAAATTAAGTAAATAATAACAGATAAAAAAGTTAAAGAAAATAAAAAGGATTAAAATATAAAAAATAGTAATAAAAAATTAAAAAAAATTACAAATTTAAAGTTAATTGAAATAACTTATAACTTACAAAGTCTAATTTCATCAGATGAACTACTTTCAAATTTTTTATCATATAGTGTTTTTTTTTAATATTGGGTAAACTAAATTTTAAACTAATAAAATAAATTAAGACTAGCATTAACAAAAAAAGAAAAGAACAGAGTTTATCAATCACTTATACAAATTCTACAACTACTTTCCACCTTTGAATGATCCTTCAATTTTTGAAAGCTCAAAGGAAAATCCACCAGCTCATGAAAAATGTTCCATTATCATCGAGACAAGTTACAAGAAACAATGATGATAACATAACTTTACACATTAGAAACATTAAAGGCGTTGAGGACGAGTATATTATTAAATAATTTAACTAATTTTCATTTCACCAAATCCATATAAAATTGACTGAAATATAAAAATATTTAACAAATTCTTGACTAACAATTTTCTACATTTTACGAATAATTATATTTCTTTGGGAGAAACGTTTATAACAGGAGGAGGTGGAAAAGGTCTGGAACATATTTATTTAATGGGAAAACAACGGAATTTTCTCTTTAATATTTGACTGCTATCTAAACCACCTGCACCAGTTGACTTGTACTCTTCTTCACCCTATACGACTTCTAATTTGTCAAGTCTACACATTCACACGGTAACAGTCACAAAAATCAATCCTTATACCATCAAATAAAACTAACTTCAAAAAAAGATACCAAACTTTCAACCTTTGGGTGGTTCAACTCTTCAAAGTTCATACCCACCCAACTCGCCAAATCCTTCCCCACATTAATTTTTTTCAAACTTCATCTAACTATAATACAAAACAAGGAATCTCTCCTTCATTGCCACCCCCATCTACCTCATCCAAAACTCTTCACATCTTAATGTGCACCAATCTAAACACTTTCCCTAATTACACACACTTAACATCCAATCATAATTAAACTCAACGGACCTATGTATATCAGGGTGTATCAATATAAATTTAATTTTGTTCATATTATTATTAAGTATATGAAAAATATTTATAATCTCCATAATCTTATATATAAATAAAAATGTACAAATATATCACTGAACTTTAAGATATTACGTGTCCTTTGCCGACTAATAACCTCTGCCATCAAAATTAGGCCACGTTGACCACTCTACACACAGAACACAAAACAAAGGATAGAGAGAGTGTGCCAACCAAATTAAGTACCCAACCAATAAAAACAACTTTTTTATAAAAACTTATACTCAAAAGTGTCTTCTTTCAATTCGATACACACACATATATATAAAGCCCGCAATAACTAAACTCAAACTCCTCACAAAACCCCTTCACTTTTTTCTTTCCAAATAAACATAACATGGGGTGGCAAAGAGGCCACACTATAGGCCGAGGCTCATCAGCCACCGTCTCCACCGCCACCTGCTGCGCCGGTGGCGGTGTCTTTGCGGTGAAGTCGGCGGAGGTGTCTCAATCGGAGTGTTTGAAAAGGGAGCAGAAGATTCTGTCCTCTCTGAGTAGTCCTTACGTGGTTGCGTACAAAGGGTGTGACGTTACAATGGACAACAACAAGCTCTTGTTCAACCTCTTCATGGAGTACATGCCCTTTGGCACGGTTGCTCAGGCGACTCGCCGGCACGGTGGGAGGCTCGAGGAAGCGGCTATGGCACGCTACACCAGGCAGATTGTGCAGGGGCTAGAGTACTTGCATTCAAAAGAGTTGGTGCATTGCGACATCAAGGGTGCTAATATCTTAATCGGTGAAGATGGGGTGAAGATTGGAGACTTGGGGTGTGCCAAGAGTGTGGTGGATTCCGCGGTGGTGATCGGCGGCACGCCGATGTTCATGGCGCCGGAGGTGGCGCGTGGGGAGGAGCAAGGGTGCGCCAGTGACATTTGGTCACTTGGGTGCACTGTGGTTGAAATGGCCACGGGAAATGCACCATGGCCGAGTGTGGAAGACCCTTTTTCGGTGCTTTATCGTATTGCATATTCCGGTGAAGTGCCTGAGATTCCTTGTTTTCTATCTGAGGAAGCAAAGGATTTTTTGGGGAAGTGCTTGAGGAGGAATCCGGAAGAGAGATGGAAGGCCAGTGAACTTTTGAAGCATCCATTTATTGGAAAATCATGTTCCAATAAGAATAAGGAAGTATTGGAATCTAATTCAAGCAGCTCCCCAACTAGTGTTCTTGAGCCATGCTTTTGGAGGTCTGTGGAAGAGTCAGAAAGTGTTGGCGATTTGATTCACAACCCAAGAAAGTTTGAACTTTTTGCTGCTGGGAGGGTCAGAATGTTGGCTCTGTCTTCTGGGGTACCCTGTTGGGCACAACATGATGATGAAGATTGGATCACGGCCAGAGGGAATGGAGGGAAAGGTTTCGGCAATGGTGGGGCAGGGACAGCTTCTGGTAGTCATGAGTTGTCTCACTAGGAATGGTGAAAAAGCAATGTCAGTGGTAGAAATTAGTGGACATGTTTGTCAGGATCACAGATGTAGAGTGCTAGTGTTGTAGTTAGTGATCTCATTTTTGACCCAGGCATTGCTTAGTTAGATGCGATTCCCTTAACATCAGATTCTTGTTTATAATTCAATTATTCAATATTTCATTCTCCCCTGTTCTATTCTATCCATCTCTCTTTAACTTCAAACAACAAAAAACTGTTTATATTTCTGCATAATAATTACACCTTTTTTCTATTCTTTTCTCATTTTCTTATATTTGGTCTAATGTGAACAATTTGCCATATCAGCCTAGTTTAGACAAACAAGTAAAAGTCTGATCTTTTAGATTTTTTTTTGCTCTGTTCAGACCATGACCAGATCAAATTAAAAAAAAATCAAATTTAATTTAGACTTAAACTTGAAAAAATCAAACTATAAATTATAATTCATTGGTAGAATTAGGTTAAATTGAGTAATTTTCTCACCTTTAAGTACTTATTGTATTTATGTTTGGTGCACTGAATTTATCAGGTCTAATTAAAGTTAAATTATTATATGCGACGTTTATCTTTAATTTCACTCATAGTTTTAAATCGATTTATACACATAAATAAATCCTTCTCATTGTATTATGTGTCATTATTAGGTATAATACGTGCTAAATTTCTGTCCTTACACATCAGTTTCGATTTTCTTTTACGTGAAAGTGATACATATAATAAGAGTAATTTCAAACATAGAAATTTAAAAACGTTTTTCACGAGAGACCAAAAATGAATATACTCGTGGAGAATAAAGGTTTAGATATATATATAATATTCGAGCCTCATCCGTAACATTTTTCCGGACTTAACACTAGATATTTTTTGGATTTATGTGTGTATCTTCCTAGAGGCATCCGAAGAGAATATAGAAGTAACTTTTGTTACTTTTTTGTTCAAAGGTAACAACATGAAAATGGAAGATGGATGTACGACAGCATCCTTTGAAAATCGAAGTTTGTTGATTTGGTGGAAAAAAGATAATTAAGTGAGATAAAACAAGGTAGGGAAAGAGAACAAGGTGGCATGGCTGGTCCCAATCTGTTTTTTCTGGTACATCTGAAAGAAGAAACAAAAACAAAGGAAGAATAGCAATTTCCTAAAGACACCTAACCGACCCCATCATATCATACTGAACTTGGCTTCAACCTATCTTCTATTATTTGGGATTGTTGATTCCAATGGACATGAGCAGAGGGAACCATCATGGCCACCCTTTGGAGCAATGTCTCTCAATGTCCTTGGTTGGTGGCTTTACTTTGTCTTTTTTTACCTTTCTAAGGACTCATGTATATTGGTAGGTTTAGAGATTAAATTGTGTTGGTTAGCAGATAAATTATCTACTCATTAAATTCCACTCTCCTACACCAAATCAATATGTAGCTTTAGACAAACGTTGTATATATGGTGGTTTAATATTATCATACAAATTCATCTTCACGTTGCACTAATCTTAAAGTTACAAGTTCAATAATATCTCTTGTAAAATAGGAAATGTCTCTTCTATTTTCATTGAATTAAAATGATAATAATAATTTGGCTTAATCAGTATTTTGGCAATAATATATAAGAGATTTATTTCATAAACTTTTTGTCTTTACTTAAGTCTTCAATTTATTTAAAAGAATTTAATTTAATTCTTTTTATTAGATTGGTGTTAATACCGTTTGAAAGATGGTCACATGTAACTATTTTGACTTTTTTTTTATTGATATGTTTTATTTAAATTTCTTTTCTCTTTAGTTTTTTTTCCCAAACACAGTTTTTTCATTGTCATCCTCCTTACCATTGACCTCCTCGACCACCTTACCATTAAAGTCTATATCAATCTCATTAATATCGTATATTCCTTTTTATCACATGGCGTCATACCTAATGGCGTACCATAGTAGTGACCAAAGAGGTCATGACTCTCCCAAATTTTTTTATATTTATATAATTTTAAATATATTTTTTAAAAATTAAATATTTTTAACATATTTTATATATTTGATATTCTAAAAAAAATTTATATGTATGTATTTATATATAAAGAATTTTCTTCTTTTTGTCCGTATTTATTTTTCAATTTTACATTTTAAATGTTTTTTAAATAAAAATAATTTTTTTATTAATATTATCTTTAAAGTGATTATTTTTTTAATTTAACCATTTTTTATTTGACTATTTTTTTAAAAATTAATCGGTATAAATGAAAATCAATTATTATAAAACTATAAAAATTATTTTATTTTATTTTATAATTATAATTATAATAATAAAAATAATTTTAATTTTAATTTTTTTATTATCATAAAAAAGTAAATACAATGTTTTTACTGGTTTATATAAAAAGTTTGGAATTACTATTTCAATTTCGGTTTTTGTTCAAATATATCAAGTTGGTCTTTCCATGTTTTTTATTCTCAATTTAGTTTCCAATTTTGAAAAAAATGATGTAATTTTGTCATTTTTCGTTAAATTTCTTTAATCAGATCAATGTTTTTTCATCAAAATTAAAGTTGTGAATAAGGATGATTTGTTTTGTTGGTGTAATTGTTGGCTTGCTCCACTTCAATAAATTTAACGAAAAAGATCAAATTGCATCAATTTTTACAAATCGGAATCAAATTGAGACTAAAAAAATTAGAGAACCAAAAGAGTAATTCAATCAAAATTTTGACACCCCAAAATATTAGTTGAAAATCCGCCATTGGCCATACCAAAATTTTTCATTTGTACCTGTCATTCACTTGCTCCTACCAACTTTTTTTTTTCAATATTGTATTTTAAATTTTGTTGTGTGTGTGTGTAAGTTTTAATAAATTAATTAATGTGTCTAATCGAATAAATTAAAATAATTATTTTCCTTACATGCATTATTACATTATACATTACAAGAAAACTCTCAAATAAAAATCAATTTGAGTGACAAAAATATGTTTAGAAACCAATTTTCTAATTAGAAATTAATTTCTTTAGTAGCCAAAACCTTGGTAACTAATATTAGTGACCAATTCACAGACAAATTCGTAATATAAACTATTTTAGTTACCAATTATAATTTTTTGAAACTATTAGTTACCAATAAAATTTAGTTTATAAATTGACATATAAATTGATCATTATAGTGACTAATTATTTTTTGTCACTAAAATTGATCATTATTCAAGGATTTTATGATAGTAATAGTTAATAATTGAAAGATAATTTATAAGTGTTAACCATTTAAATTACAATATTATTGTATTTTTACATACTTCATGTAATATAATTCAAAAAAGAATATTTGTAAGAAAGAAAACAATTTAACGGTTAAATTTGTCCCCTACACCTCTGGTTTACTAAATTGGTGAGCTAAACACAAGACGGATCAAAGTGGATTGACAAGTTAAAAACTTCAATCTATTCCCTAATTTTGGCGGACCAGTGGGTTAGTCCATGGGCCTAAGCTTGTTTTAGAGAAAAAAAAACTTTGAAAAATCTTAGAATAAAAGAATCAAATCTGTAACTAGTAATCATCTTCTAAATATTATTAACACTAATTTAATAAAATAAATCAAATGAAATCATTTTAAATAAAATAAGAAAAATGAATTAAATAAATTCTACAAATATTAGTACCGAAATACTAATTAAAACTTATATATATATATATTATATATATATATATTATATATATATATATATATATTATAT
>Ga0214544_1007020_pt1 | contig 20199 bp, 8 predicted proteins | sample CNSS3metaG_FD_160074 | JGI IMG/M metagenome (GOLD analysis project Ga0214544, IMG submission 160074) | Root nodule microbial communities from cowpea collected in UCLA plant growth center, Los Angeles, California, USA - CNSS3 | ecosystem: Host-associated > Plants > Roots > Nodule | place: USA... | reverse complement strand
ATCCCCAGTTGAAAATTTCGGGTATTACCCATACCTATACCCATACCCAGTCAAAGCGGGGATTCCCCGTCAAAACGGGGACGGGTTCGGGTGATACCCACGGGCACGGGTTTATTTGCCATCTCTAGTTATGTACGAGGACGACTTCACTTTTCACATAATAGAAACTGGCCTTTTATAGCATATTTTACTTTTTGAAAAAAAAAAGGAATCCGACTGGAGGACTTGACCGTATTTTGCAAAAAAAAAATTTAAACGAACCTATTTTTACAAATTTGAGTTAAAATCGATCTCGAAAAACAAAAAAGTCTCTCAATCAATTATCTATATTGGTCCAACATTGTCAAAACATGAGACAACTGCAACATATTTTGGAAGATTGCATGTGTTGGTTAATTCTATGAGTTTGTGATGAACTTGTGGAAGATTGCAAAGTTATGGAGAAAATAGAACCTTGACACCCCAGTTTGACCATATTGCGATTACAATCGAAGAATCCAAAGATCTTGAGACAATATCTGTTGAAGAATTGCCAAACTTCTTAGTGCCATTTGGTGATGAGGCACATTTGGTGCAAGATGAAGACGGTTCTAATTCAGATTGCGTGTTATTGGTGGTAACTACAAATAGTGGAAAGATGATTCTTCCTTGTACCTTAATACAAGGTGTTGGTGATCCAAGTGTCAAAAGTAGTGTAAAATTTGCAGATAATAGCATTATTATGGAAGACAAAGTGTTAATCACTCAAAAGGATGGAAAGAAGCATATATGAATTATGTGTTGTATGTTTCTACAATGAAGAAACATTTGCTTAGCATGCAGGGGGCGGTACCTGCATTGCATGTGATAGACTCCACAAAATTTTTAAATTTAAATATATATATATATATATATATATATATATATATTTTAAAATTATATTTATATATTTATATATTATTTAAATTAAGCTATATATATTCTTTATATATTTTTACCATTTAAAAAATAAAATAATTAAAATAGAAAACAATTAGATGGATGTTGCTTAATAAGAGTAGGATTCTATCTCTAGTCATTACAGCAAGTCATCAAGAAAGTGAGAGTGAAAAGATAAAACAAATACAGATTGGGAAAGAGAGACAAGAATAATGCATTATCAAAAAATCTCTCATGAGACAAAGTTAATATCTATGTTAGATTTATTATTCTCTTCTTATCGATGTTTCTCCCTAATTAAGTTCTCCACAAATTAGTATGAATCCTATGTATAATTTTAGGAATTCTTTGTGTGAAATTGGCATGAACCCTAATTACATTTTTCCAAATTAGTATAATTCTAAATTATAAAATTTAGGAGAATTAAGGGATTTTATGTTTTCTACCACATATGGTAAACTTTTATGGATGTATTTTGAACTGCATTACAAATCCTGCTGCACATAATAAATTAGTTGAATAACCTTGAATTGGAATAGAAATTGAAATATCTCTTTTGCATGAATTCAATGAATTAAAAATATTATGGTTTAAATAGAAGAAACAAAAAACTTTTTTTTAATTACAAAAAAATTTAAATATAAAAAATTTAATTTGACATCCCTTAATTTTTTGACAAGTTCTACCACAGTTAACATGGACAATTAACTACAAAAAATCATGTATATAATAACATTTTTAAAATGATGTTTCTATAAAAATATTTTTTTTTTCAATATAATACGACATTTTTATAACAGTCATACTTTGTATACAAAATATAACTATTTTAACTATCATATTACTAATTGTATTATTGAAACATATGACATTTAAAAATGTTATTTTTTTAAATAAATAATTTATTCTCCACTATAAATTACATTCCTCCCCTTTTCCAAATCACTTTATTCCTTGCACATTTACTTCCAACTTCACTGGTTCACTTCACTTCCAAACCCTCGAAACTATCTTTTCCCATTCACTTCGACACTCTTGAAACAACACTCTGGACACTTCTCACATTGCCTTCGAACTTCAGCACGTTCACTCCAAAATTTTAACTTTGAAACAACACACATAGCCTTCGAAATTTAGGCAATTTCCAATTCCTATCATTCCCTAGCCGATTCCTTGTGCAGGAACCTAGTCGCGTGTTGGGCCAATGACATATGAGCCAAACCATAGAAGACACTGACACCACTCTCAACCTAAAACCTTAAGGTAATGGGTTTATGGGTCTTTATTCTTATATAGTGCTCCACTTTCTCATTTCTAGCCAATGTGTGACTTATAATCACACTTGGATTCTTAACAATCTCCCCCTCAAGGGTGAGTCCCTTCAACCACATTGATACTTCCCCTCTAGCGGAAGCATCCCAACCACGAGTACTCCTTTTCTGTACCGCCGTTCTTATTAACGGGACACACTTACCTAAAACCCTTGTCAGGAAGACTTTCGATACAAGGACCATACTGCACTCGTCTGAGCCGGTTTTAATCATCGGCTCTGATACCACTTGTTAGGTTTATAGAGAGGGGTATCACTGGAGAGATACAACACCAATGAGATCTGAGCCAAACCATATAAGGCACTGACACCACTCTCAACCTAAAACCTTAAGGCAATGGGTTTATGGGTCTTTATTCTTATATAGTGCTCCACTTTCTCATTTCTAGCTAATGTGGGACTTAGAATCACACTTGGATTCCTAACACGTTATTTGTTATTATTATCTGTTCTTCATTTATTCAAGGTAAGTTCTTTACTTGTTCATTCAATGTAATGTCAACCCAGTCGCGTGTTAGAGTTTTGAAATTCAAAAAATTTTGTTTTGTTTTTTAGTTTTCGTTATGTACCTGTACTTTATGTGAAAAAGGCCAATGTTTTTGTTCAATATATTCAATATTGAATTATAAATGGTGCTTATATAACCACTAAAATTCTTTTTGAGGTAAGAAAAATTAGGAGTAGCAAGATATCATTCCAACTAATTTTGGTTCATCAAAAGTAGGTCGAGTCGAACTGGTCCGCTCCTAAAAAACGGATTGAACAATTCAACCCATCCCATCTTAGGGAAGGTTGGCGAGAGGCGGGCTAGCCTGCCACTTTTGTTTTTCAATTTTTTTGTAATTTTTTTTAACATTTTTAAAATTTTGTTTATAAATTATATATATATATATATATATATATAATATCATAAAATTATTTATTGTTAATTATTTTTTATTTTTAAACATAAAAAATTTAAAATAAAAAGGTTGGCGGGCCAGGACAGGTTGGTCCGTCTTTGGCCCGTCAGCTGGACGGACTAGGCGAGTCAGGTCATAACAAGTTGATGGGTTGAAAATTTTAATCCGACTTGTCTTTTTTATAGCAAACTGGTAGGCTTACCTGACGAGTCTGATCCATTTTGACATCCCTACAAAAAATAAGAGATACTTAAGAAAAGTTGTCACGTAGTGAAGAAACAATTGGTACATTAGAGGATCCAGGAAATTCTAAACTTTACACATTTTGGAGTTGATTCTCATAACATAGTACTTTCATATTAATCTACGTCTCTTGATTACTATTTTTTTTGGAGATTGGCTAACAATCAATATCAATATCATTGTTAGTTCTATCTACTATGGATTTTGATTTTTTATTTTATCTTTTCTAAGAAAAAAAACATATTATACTTGGTGTCAATGAGATTTTAGTAGTTATTGATAAATATATTATATATCTCCTGTTTTTATTTATATTGATAGAGATATCATATATTTGATTCTCTTTTATTATTATCAAATATTCTATTTTATTTTGTTTTTAACTTTTTCCTCTATATGATGGGACATTGTACTTTATATATTGAACAAAAGATTCTAATAAATCCTAAAGAAAACTCTCTTGAGTTGGTTTTTACCCAAACTTTCCTTGTGCATTTTTTGTACGCATCCTTTCTTCTTTCTCTCATGGCTTATAAATTTCTAACATGGTATTAGATTTAAATCACCTTCCACATTTTTTTTCCTTTGTTGTTGGTTTCCTGCCATGGCCAATACTCATGGTAAAAATTTTGCGGTGGTTTCTCTAGCAATCGTGGACGAGGCCGCTTTCCTCGGTCTAGTGGCCACAATCCTAGATATTGTGACCATTGTCACCGAACCAATCATACCTCTGATTCTTGTTGGATTAAGCACTATGTGCCCCAAGGCTCTAACCTACACACTAAAGTCCAACCTTCTCCTTCGAAGCCCTCTGCTCATGCTAGCATGGTTGACATCGTCTCCTCTACTACCAATCTTCGTGCCGGGAAGGATGACAAAGCTGAAGCTCAGTTTGGTTTTTCTAGAGAGCAGTATGAAGCTCTTCTCGCCTTGATTCAGTAGTCTCCCAATGATTCTTCTTCCACAGCTACTGTTGTTCATCAATGTACTACCAAACCCAAAGGTTTTGTTTTTCCCTCTTCTTCTTGAATTTTAGATAGTGGTGCTACTGACCATATTTGTCCTTTTAAATCTCTATTTCAAAATCTCAAACCTATTTCTCCTATTTTTATACAATTACCCAACCAAAACTTTGTCATTGCTAAATTCTCGGGTACCATTGTCTTGGGCAATCTTATCCTTTACAACACTCTTTTTGTCCCTGAATTTTCTGTCAACTAATCTCTATTCCAAAATTGCTTAATTCTACTAATTGTCTTATGGTTTTCTCCCAAAATACTTGTCTTATTGTGCAGACAGATACCTTCCAGACAATTGGAACAACTAGGAAACATCAAGGCCTGTTTTATCTCTTAGATAGTTCTCAAGACAGACGTAACTTGAGTATATCTAACACAAATATTTCTTTACCACATTCTACTCTCATTAATAATGCTTGTCCTTGTAACTTGTGGCATATGAAACTTGGTCATCCATCTGATAAAATTTTACAGCTTCTTGTTTCTGATCATTCTGATATTTGTTCTCCTTCTATTATTGCTTGTGATGCTTGTGCTTTTGCGAAACAAAAACGTCTGAAATATTCTTCTAGCACGAGTAAATTTCTTCAATATTTTGAACTTATCCATGTTGATATTTGGGGCCCGATTTCCGTCTGTTCCATTGATGGATACAAGTATTTTTTTACTATAGTTGATGATTATAGCAGATTTACTTAGATTCTTTTTCTTAAAAATAAAAAAGAAGTCAGATCTCTTCTTCAAGAATTTATTATTTTGACAGAAAATCAGTTTTCTTGCAAGCTTAAGAAAATATGTTCCGATAATGGCAAAGAGTTTCTTCTTAATGATTTTTATAATAGCAAATGTATTTTTCATGACACTTCTTGTGTTGCAACTCCTCAACAAAACAGGATTGTTGAGAGGAAACATCAACATCTTCTTAATGTGTGTCATGCTATTCTTTTTCAAGCAAAAATACCCAACATTTTTTGGTCCCATTCCCTTAAATTGCCTGTTCATCTAATTAATAGGTTACCCACTCCTTTTCTCAATAATCAATCTCCTTATATATTAAACAAAAGGTTCTAATAAATCCTGAAGAAAACTCTCTTGAGTTGGTTTTTACCCAAACTTTCCTTGTGCAATTTTTGTACACATCCTTTCTTCTTTCTATCATGACTTATACATTTCTAACGGTTATACCAAAACCACCATAATCTAGCCACCATGACAAGACTTTTAAAGTAATTAGGCAGTGTTTGCCACCATAATCTAGCCACTCAAGCTTGTATCGCTTTTTCCATTTTGTTTCCCACTGCGTTCCTTTAGCTCCTTGAGTCTAGTTCATCAACCCAAATGAGAAAATTTTGTTCGGGGCACAATGTTAAATTTTTTGTTTACATGCTTTATTCACCCTTTTGACTGTTAACATTTTCTTCTGTTGTCTGGTACACAAGAAATGGAGAACTTCTTGACACCATTGCTAGAGGTGAATGACGTCAGTGAAGTTAGCGTAGGCAAATTGTCAAATTGGCATGAGAGATTAATGTGAGTGCCACCAAGGATTAGTAACGGAAGCTTCAAGGGAGTTATGTTATGGTTGACATGTTTAAAGAGAACAACGTGTCCTTAGAAGAGAAACATGTTCATATGTGCTCTAGGGGAAAATAAATTTTAGAAAATAGAAAAATGTCCTTAGAAGAGAAAAATGTTCATATGGCGAACACTGCTGGCACAGTTGCACTGCTTGCAATTACAGTTTTGGGAGGATTTGTGATTTCCAGAGGTAAGAAAATGGTAGTGTAACCTCAAAGTTGGCCAATCTAACGAACCTTTCTTATTATAAAACATTATCTTTGGCATCAGAGGATGTGCACAAATGGTTTTTGTGGGGTTACTAGTCCTCACCAATGATGTATGGACATAATGCTATAGCTGGATAATAATAACCAATGATACACCTTCCTACAAAAGGGTTTTAGAAAAGAAGCAAGTACTCATTGAATTGGGAAAGTGAGTTAAAGACTCACATTCCATGCATCCTGGAAGATAAAACTCAAGTTCCAAGTGCACCACAAAAGAAAAATATTTGCTTCTGTTACTTAACTTAATAAGCTACATGTGCAGATTTTTGATACCCTGTCAATGCCCACTCCACTTTTTTACAAAATAGCCAACAATGAATTTAATTGCAAACATAAAATATGAAATGCACTAAACCAAAGTTGAATCCATGACTTTTTTTTTATAAGTATCATTTCTACAACACCAATTAGTTATAATCTTAACTTAATAATATAATAATAATCTTAACACATTAACCTTATTCCATAATTTTAGAAAAATTATAAACTAATTAGTGTATTAGGTAAAAATTGAACTCATAAGCTTCATTACCCACTAACTCTAACCAACTAAGTTATCTCATCTTCTTATCATATTAATAATATAATAATTAAATATATTTTATTAAATAAAAATATTTCCTAGATCTTGCACTTCGGTTGCAAAACGTATCCTTAGAGCCTATTTTATTTTACTAAGATCGAATATACTTTGGTTCTCCAACCGTAGTATACTATAAAAGAATAACCGAAGCTAAAGCTCTTTGTTTCACTAGTGTAAAGATGCTAAAATTTAGTAAAAATAATTAAATGTGAGACTTAAAAATTATTTAATTCATAGAAATTAATAATATACCATATGAACATAATTACACAATGAAAAAAAAATGTGCAATAATATTGTTCTATATATCCACAAAATTCACTTATGTCTCCAAGACTTGTAGATGTGAGTGAATTTTGTGGATATGGAACAAGCCAAACAATTATAAAAGAGAAGGAAAAAATGTGTAACAAAAGAAAAAAAATATTACAAAATTAATTTATATATGAAGGATCTATTTGTCACCTCTAATTTAAACTCTAAACTTGTTAAAATATTAGAGATTTTATATTTTCTAAAAACAAAAACTAATTTACAATACATAAATTAGTGTAGATTTCACTTTATTTAATTTTATAAAATTAAATTAGACTTAAAATTTACTTTTTAAATTAATAATATAATTTCTTTTAAAGATGTTGTTTGTCATCATTGTCAGTACAAGAAAATCGCATACTACAATGGTTATTATCCATTGATGATAGCATTTATCTGTCGATAAATCATGATTATCGATGAACAAAAATTTGTCACTAAAGCTTACCAACAGATACAGACATTAGTCAGTAATTATCGACTGCCTCAAACTTGTCAGTAATTACCAACAATTTCAAATCCCTCAATAAAATGTGCAACATGGTCTCTTTCTAGCACCTCTCTTCCTATTCTATTTTTTTTTTCGGTAAGTATCACCAACCTTGTTGTGTCACCACCATTAGTCTAGGTCATTTTCATCAGGCCACCACCATTAGCGTGATTGTCAATCTTAACGAGCATCATCGACGCACCCCTCTATGTTACCCACCACCCTTCGCGTTAGCCACCAACTTGCCTAACCACCTCCATATCCTCCTTTTCCTTCCTTTCCTCCTCCTCATTTTCCTCCACCTCTTCTTCTTCTTTCTTCTCTTCCTTCTTCCCACCAACTCCCGTTAATATAATAACACCCTCCAACAAATTGGGCGGGAAATTTGTCGCCTAAAGTTTCATTGGATTTACTAATAGAAATATCCATCAATAACTATGATGATAAGTTATTGATAGACTGAAATTGTCGATAATTGTGATGGTAAAATTACCCACAAAAATTTTATGATGAATTTTATAGACTCATTTCTTTTACACAGAAGTATCTATCAGTAAATTTAGATATAAAATTCGTCAATAACATGCATTGATAACAACCATTGATAAATTAGATTTTGCTAACGAACTACAATTTATCCATAATATTCCATTGAATAAAAAATTTTGATATTGAAAATAAACAAAATTTTTGGAAATTCTTGGCGTGTTGCGATGCATTGTTATTGATGTAAATACATTGTTAAGATTATAATATGTTAACCTTGATCTAAATTGCAAACATGAAATACATGAAGACTCTTGACTACTAGAAAATGTAGCAAAGCAAAGAGTTGCACAGCGATACAATACATGAGTAAAAGAACGAGCTTAAGCTCAAAGATATAAGCTTGAAGTTAGCCCCATATTCCATAATACCACTCCATCAAGGACTTTGCAACTCCTAGTATTAAACAAAGACAACAAGCAATAACTTTGAGTGGAGATAGCAACATCACATAGGGAGGAAGGGAAGAGATCGATCTAGATCTTCAGTCATAAATTAAAAAGACTAAACCTGAGTACCAAAAGCCAAGACTCAAAGTTTAAATCAGAAAGCATGATTATGATTATGTTGGCCATGAAAGCAAATTGTTTCTCAAACGAAAAATAAAATTTGATAACGATTAGATAGATGATGGAAAATTATACTCTGTATGTCTAAATATCCGTATATGCAATATCCGAGCTTAATGTCTGAATATGCGACTGCTCGGTAAATCCAAGCCAAGTATCTGTATATGCAACTACTTGGTAAATCTGAGCCCAATGTCCAAATATGTGACTACTTGGTAAATCTGAGCATGAGCATCAAAATATGTGACTACTCGTTAAATTCGAGGATAAAAGTCAAAATATGTGACTACTTGGTAAATATGAACATGATCGTCAAAATGTGTGATTACCCAGTAAATTTGAGTATGAAGTCAAAATATCTGACTAATCAGTAAATTCGAGCATACGTGTCCAACCACGTACATACTTGGAAAATACTCTACTTGGAAAATGCTCTAAGTACCTTATGAGTGTCCTAGCATGATCTTATAAGTGTCCGATTAGGGACTTACTCAGGAAAATCTGAGTATAAATTAAGTGTCCAAAAGCATGACAATATAAGTGCCCGAGTACAACTTGAATATGAGCTATAAGCAACATACAACTTGTCCAAGAGACAAAAGTATCTTATAAAACCGAGTATAGAGAGCTAAAAACAATATATAAACTTGTTCCTTTAATAGCTTGGTCCACCTGCAAAAATTAACAACTTTTGAACTCGAGGGGCATATGTACATACTCGACCCAAAATATATTATTATTGTTAGGCCCAAAATTTCCCACTAAGCAAGTGATCCAAGAGAAAGATATTTATGAAATATTAACAACCCTACAATCAGGGAAAGATGATATTATAATATAAACAAAACTCAAGTTATCATAAACTAAATCAAGTTATTATATCTATTAACTTGTTATATCATTAGCTTATCTTATTTTGTTATTATTCTCTGCTTAATAACATGCTCACAAAAGCCTATAAATACATGATAGTATAAGCAATACTTAAATCCACTACTCATTCTATTTTCAAATAGAACCATGAAAAACGTTGATCGTATGTTTTGGCAACTCTGACCTTTGTTGACTATTTTGCTCATAACTTTCTCCACAAAACTCCAAATGTGTTGCTTCTTTTTTGGTTGGATACTTGACTCAAATGGCTTTCCTTTGGCTATAAAAATATATTTTTTGGACCTCTGGGCCAGATGTAGTTTGATTTTGAAAATGGTAGACGTTTACTACCAGCATTTTTGTGTATAAGGGAGGTTGATTTTGAACATTCTAAGATAGCTACAACAAGACAATGTTAAGAAAATACAAAGGCAAACACAAAAACCTAAGCTCTGAATACCAAATGATGGAAGAGCTCCTTCCAAGCTATATGACTCAAGCCAAGATGGAAACCTTGAAGGAAGATGGTGGTTCGGAAGCTATGGAAAAGGGTGGTGGGTGTCTCAGTTTTTTGGTGTTTGGGATGGAGAGATGGTGGCTCCTTCTCCAAGCTATATGAATCAAGCAAGGGGAGAGGCTATGGTGGTGTTTAGTGTATTCTCAAGAGAGGTTAGGCCAACTCAAGAGGAGAGTGGCTAGAGGAGACCACAATGGATGTTGTAGCCTTTTGGTGACGTAAATGAGTAGTATGACACAATTTTGGCAACATAACTTTACTCAATTCATATGTGAAAATACATGGAGAGAGACACATCTATTTATAAAGTAAGATGTCTCCAAAGTAGACCAAAAACCTTAAACATGCTACCTTGCACCAAACCTTAAAATTTCCATCTAGGTGAAGAAGAGCATGGTGTATGGCACTCTAACTTTTAGAAAAACTCTTTACTCCTAGAGTGTCATGTGGAAAGCCACTTTAGCAAAAAGTTCTCCACTAGGAAAGTGACATATGGCCAATACCTTTGTAAGAAAAATCTCTACTAAGAGCTAGCCATGTGGCCATTATGTCTCACCACCAAGTTAGGGTTACAACATTGATCACCTAAGATTAACTTAAGCTAGGCGCAAACATTGCCCTACAACTTAAGCAATATTGTTCATAAACCCTATACTATTTAGCCCTTAATATAATGCCTAAAAGAAATCCTACATAACATGACCCTTAATATAAGGTCTAAATATTCCTAATCTACTAGAGATACTCCAAAATGGCCTAATAAATAAATTATTTCTTCACCTTACATAGATGACTCCAATTTTCTAAAAAGTGCTTGGTCATGGCTAGGGGGTATGCCATCAAAATCATCAAAATTAGACACATCAAAGCGAGTCAAGCCCATAAGGCCGGCCCATCGGGGCGAGCCGGGTTGCAGTTTAAAACCCATCAACCCGCCTAACCCACCAAACCTTTTTGTTTTAAAAAAGTAACGTTCAAAAATAAAAAAAAATAAAAAAAATTATATTATATAAACAAATTTATATATATAAAAGTTTTTTTAAAAAAGTTAATAGAAAATTATAAAAAAAAGTGGCGAGCTCGTCGAACCGCTGGCCCACCCTGAGACGGGACAGGTTGTAGTGTCTAACCTGTTTTGCTACCCCTAATCAAAATTCAAATAAGAACAATAGATGTAAACAAAAATTAAGTATCCGATGACCGGTTTGTGAATATAAAATATGAGAAAATCTAATTAAGTTAAAATTGACAAAATATTTAGTTAAGTGATTTATTTAGATAAAGGTATAATTTTTTTTTAACAATTATATTAAAAATGTTTTATATCTTTGATACAATTAATGATATTATTTTATTTTTATATTAAGATATTGTAAAACATATACTTAATTTGTATTAAATATCTTTTTATGCACCTTCATCTTCGTGTGTGTGGATATATGAGCCGGATTATAAAAATTTCATTCACCTTCCCTAATATTGTATTATATTATATTTTCATTAGAATTCAGTATTAGCCTTAATTTTATTTTGGATAAACAGAGGATTGTTGTAAGGATTCATATATTTTGTTTATGCAGTATAATAAGAATAAAAAGTTTTAGTACAATAACTTTAATTTTATTGATTTTGTTGGAATTCGGTTAATGGTTGAAAAATTGAATACAGGTTTGGTCCCAATATATGTTTATTTATTAAAAAATAATTAATTTTAATACGTAATTAAGATGAAAAAATTAGGTTAAATTACCATTTTGGTCCTTGTATTTAACGGTATTAAAGTCAACATTATGTGTCAATTTGTAGTAATTCTTTTAAAATTTTTTTAATTTTTTTTGTACATTTTATTTCACAGTTGTGCCACGTGTTAAAACAATTTAATTTGGTCCTTATATTTGTTTTTAATTTCAATTTAGTCTTAATTTTTGTAAAAATAAAACAATATTATCTCTTTTTAGATTGAGACACAATTTACTTTTTATATAAATCTTATGGTGATATTATTATTAAAATTAACATTTTTATTAAGTATTTATAGAAATAGTTTTAAATTAACTTTAAATTCTATACGAAACTTTAAACTTTAGTTTTGTTTTAAACTTGAAATTTAGTTTCTAAACTTCTGTGTGATAAGTTATTTGATTTTTAATCTTCACTAAGTTTGTATAATATGGTATACTTGATGTCTTTATATATGACTTTGTTTAATAATAAAACTAAAAAAAAAAGTTTGTTTAAAATATTTCTACAAATATTTAATAAAAATGTCAATTTTAATAAGAATATCATCCTAAGATTTATACAAAAAGTAAATTGAGTCTCAATTTAACGAGGGATAGTAGTGCTTCATTTTTCCAAAAAATTGGACTAAATTGAAACTAAAAACAAATATAGAAACCAAATTGAATAATTTTGACACGTGGCACAACGGTGAAGTGACATGTGTAAGAATATATATATATATATATATATATATATATATATATATATATATATATAAAAAAAAGATTATAAATTGACACGTGGCGTTGACTTTAACACTTGGTCAAAATTGACGGTAATGACCAAATTGAATTATTTTTAAAAAAATAAGGCCGAATTGAAACAAAGAAAAACTGGAGGATCAATTTGACACTAGACAAATACAAGGACCAAAAGAGTAATTTAACCAAAGAACTAATATATATTTTAAATTTACATAAGGCAAACCATAAAAAGGTTCCCTTTCAATATTAATTGCATACTAAAATTAATTTTTGATGTAACAAACATATGATAATTACTAAATACTAAAGATTTACGATTTTAGTCCTTGAACTTCAACCTAAAATTGGAATTTGTCCTTATCCGAAACTTTGATACATTTTGGTCCCAAAACTTTAAAAATGATTGAATGTAGTTCTTTTAACCCAATTACATTAACTGTTTTTGAAGTGTTGAACGCATTTTCCAATAGATATTAAGTTGAAAATGTATCAAACAGTGTAAACAACTCTCATACTAAAATGAAACATGTTCGACACGTAAAAAAAAAAGTTAACGCAATTAGATTAAAATGACTATATTCATTTATTTTTAAAATTTAGAAACTAAAATATATCGAGATTTCGAGCATAAACAAATTCTAATTTTTGGTCAAGATTCAATGACTTAAAACATACTTAACCCTCTGTAATTATCTCATACATTAATAGATTTTAAACGAAATTAACATAATTAAAATTTTTTATAGTAAGACTGTCATTTTTTTTTGACGAACTAACTATTTATTCTAAATTTTAAGTAGACTTGAGAATTTGTACTTTAGTCGTTATGAAAAAAATCGTTTTATAATATTCAAAATACATTTTTTTTTATCTAAATATCGTTTGACTTTTGTTGTCATCATGATGTGACTATGATTTTTTTTCTTCTCGTCTCCAATTTATCGGTCAACTTTTATCTTCTATTTACGGTCTTTTCTATTTTCTTTTGTTCTCCAAGTTTGAGTTGATTGACTAATTAAAGAAAATCAAAGAGAAAATGTACAAGATGACAGAACAAACCGAAGTAGATAAAACAAAAATAATAACCACATTCTTATATTGTTATATTAATGGCAAAATCAAAAAATAAGATACTTAATAAAAAAAATATTTTAAACATTAAATAGAAAAACATATTTTAATAAAAAAATCAATTCAAGATATTCATATATTATATTTATAATGTAACATGCATTAAGACTTGATTTTATAGTTCATGTCAAGTTAAATCAACTTCACATGAGTCACGTAGAGTTGAGTCCTCTTCGAACCAAGTCAAGTCGAAAGCATACATCTGACCAATTTGAATTAGAGCATACATCGAACCGATTTGAATCAGACTCACACCCAATCAAATAATTTAGTCCACTTCAAACTAATTTTAGTTGGATCCACCTCGAATCGAATTAAGTTAGGTCTTAATGAGTTAATTGAGTCATGTCTACGTCGAGTCAAGTTAAGCGATACGTTAGTCAAATGAAGTCATAGCTACATTTGGTTCAGTCATGTGTGATTTGTGATGTCCTTACAACTAAACTATTTTACCCATTTTTATTATTATAGTTAAATATTTTTATTTTATTTATTTATTTTGTTTTGTTTTATAAAAAAAAAAAACATTGATGTATTAGAAATTACACTTTTTTTTTCAATATCACACCATACAACTTATAATTAACTTATTTTACAATGAGTATACATCTTATATTTTACACCATATAGTTCATATTATATTTCCTACACTAGAAGGGTAAAAAGGTATTATTTAGTTACAACTCATTTCTTACATACTAGCCTTTAAGCATTTGGAGAAAAGAGGTTATGGATGTGACTCACTTGGACTATTCGGGATAGATAAAAAGTGATTCAAATTTTGTCCTTCAACGATAACATGTGCATTTGGAGCGGTTAGGAATGTGATGTTATAATTTTTGGTTTCTTGAAATGTTAAAGAGTTATTTATCGCATTCGTTTGTCATGCATTTCCTGGAAAGACTGCTACAATATCGGAAAGGAAGGGATGAGACATATTAGGGGCAGTGATTTATGATGAGATTATAAAACTTGTTTTTCATACACAATCATAAAAATTGGGAAGTTAGGCAAACACCATAAAGATGATATGAAATAAAATTCAACATTTATATACAAACATCTAAACCTCCTTTTTTATATAGAGCAAGTATAAATGATTTTTGTAGTAACAAATCAAGATAAATGATTCATATGGTCAATAACAATGATTCAAGAATATCTTTCGTGAGTAAAATTTACTCATTTAAATTTTTAAGATAAAACCTCGAAAATCCTAGCTTTTGCACGTGTGACCATCGAATGTTGCTTAGTTGTGACAGGAAGAACATGAGAGGGAGTTGGAGAAATTGACTCAGAAGCTACAAAAGAAGGTGAATTTTAAGGAACAATAGTCTCATGGGGAGAAGGGGGGTTGGTAGGTTCATCATTACTAGTGAGTGTGTGTGGAGTATGTGAAACATTGACATTAGTGTTGTGATTGATGGAGAAAAGATTAGCTGAACTTGCATAATGAAATAGATTTTCATTGAATATATATGTCGTGAAATATACCATCTACCTTTGGTTGAGAGACAAACATATCCCTTGTGGTTTGGACTATATCCAAGAAATAGACAGATTTCAGAACACATACTAAACTTGTGAGGATTGTAAGGGCGTAAGAGAGGGTAACAAGCACAACCAAACACTTTAAAAAAAAATTATAATCAGGTTTCTTTTTAAAAATTTTAGTATATAGATTGTTGTTATTCAAAACGGGTGTGGGAAAAGAGTTGATAATCATAACAGATGATAGAAAGGTCTCACCCCAATATTGCAGCGGAAGAGAAGTACCAGACAAAAGAGATAATCCCACATTCAATACATGGCGATGCTTACGCTCAATTGAACCATTTTGTTCATGCGTATGAGGACAGGTTAAGCGATGACAAATGCCAAAGGTTTTAAGAGTTTTATGTAAAGCAAGAAATTCCTTTGCATTATCAGTTTGGAGACTTTTGATTTTAAACCCAGTTTGATGTTCAACAAAACGTTTAAAATCAAGAAAAGTAGAGGAAACTTGAGATTTAGCATGTAACAAGTATAACAACGTATAACGAGAATAAGCATAAATAAAAGCTATATAATATCTTTCACCATTAGAAGCAGGTATCGGGGAAGGTCCCCAAACATCTACAAAAACTAATTCTAACATATATCTGTAAGTAATAATAGAATGCATGAAAGGAATTGTTGTGCCTTAGCCAAAATACATGGTTCACAGAAGTTATGTTTTAATGAACAACGTATATTACAATTTTGTAAAACATGAGCTACAACAGAGTTAGACACATGGCCTAGGCGACAATGCCACAACTGGAAGGAAGGCTTCAAAGTTGCGTTATGAGATTGAATGATGGATGAAGAAAATGGTTGAAACACATGCATCCCATCTTTAAGATTTCCTTGTAGAAGAATCTATTTGGTGTCCTGGTTTTTAACATAACAACGTGATGGATAGAATTCAAAATAGACGTTATTGTCATGAGCAAATTTGGATACACTAAGTAAATTCTTTGAGAAGGATGGAACATGTAAAAGATGATCTAAATGCAGTCTGTGAGATGTGTGTGGGGAAGTTAAAGAAGTAGCACTAATATGTGTAATTGGCATACCTAAGCAATTACCTGATTGAACAACTTCATTGCCACTATATGATTTGCATTGTTTGTCATATGGTGTGTTGCCTCGCTATCGAGGTATCATAGCGAGTCATTGACTAGAGTTGGATTGCCAAGAATTGATGACTCAATGTCATCATGTGATAAAGAAGGAAAAGAAGCATTGTTAGCTTGAATGGAATTGTGGACGATTACTATTGTTATTGGAATTCCAAGAAGACGAATTTGAATTCCAACAACTTTTGCCAGTAGTGCGAGCACCGTGGGAACGAGGATTTCGATAATAGTGGTTGATTGATCGAGACCCACATGAAACAGATCCAAGAACATAATTCTTGTTCTGCATATTTGAAGTGGTTGTGAAGTGGTTTTCAAAGACAATTGAGTCAGTGGCTTTGTGTTTCTTCAAGCGCTCTTCTTGAGCAAGTAACAAAGCTTCAATGTCTGCTACATTGTCGAGGCATGATGTAACCGAAGTGATGAAGGGATCATATTCCTCTGACAAGCCATCCAAAAAAGCATTTATATGTTCATCTAAGGTGAGTGGTGAACCAATGGCAGACAAAGAATCAACAATCTTCTTTATTCCAACAAGATAAATAGTTTCTTTGGTTGGTTGGCGGAGTTGCACTTTTAATTTCTTGATTTTGGCACGTGTATGAGAAGCATAATATGTTGTTGACTTCTGTCAGATTTGTGATGAAGATTCAAGTCCCAACTTCATGGTGAGAATGGAAGCATCCATGGAAGAAAGCAACCATGCTACAATTAGTTGATCTTGTTGTTCGAAATTGACGTAGGCTACACTGGCCATGTTGCTTGAGACATCAGTTGCGGAAAGAAAGCAAGGTGGAGCTCGTGCAGTATCAAGAAAGTGAAGTAGTTTGAAACCCTTAAATGTAGCAAGGACTTGCTGCTTGCATGGAAGAAAATTATCATATGAAAGTTTCAACGTGATCGGGATGGTAAAAGTTTGAGGAGTAAAAGAAGGTATTGAAGATGGAGTAACAACACTGGAGTTTGTAGACGAAGCCATGATAAGATGTAGGCCAAAAAATGGCTTTAGATACCATATAAGAGAAGAGAAACCACGGAGAGAGAGAAGCAGAAAAAGAGAAAAGACTTTAAAAGGTATATTGACTTTGAAAGGTTCTACAAAAGCTATATATAAAGCAAGAGACTCATGCAACGATATAACAGAAAGAAAAACTACCCATGCAAATGTTACAATGGAAAGCATATTAACACATTACGTAATACTCACCTCATCTTATCCATATCGAAAAACTATTTTTACATGATTTTTTCCTCATAAATAATATTTGAGTCTTAATTAAAACTGTGTTTTTGTTTTCATTAAAATTAGGATTTTAAAACTTATTTTTTAAACATGATAAGTGAAAAATTATCAAACGAATTTCAAAACCTATCCTAAAAATAAGTCTTTTTTTCTGTATTTGTTTTACCCTTAGGAACAAGGTATTACAACCACCATTGTTTCCTATCATTAGTTCTACCCATCACATACATATTATTGTCATTGATTATGAATAATATATAATAAATTTGTGGTTTTTAACAATAATATTCTTCTTTATGTTTAAAGCAGAGACGAAACATTTGATAGTGAATCAAATATGTTCGAAGAAAGATTTGTCAAATGCTTTTTTTCATGTCCGATATTAACCTTTCTCTATGTTTGTCATGCGCAAAGAATAAGAAATAGAAGCTTTTGCCCAACAAGAGGATTAACATTTGAGTCCTCTAAAACTATTGAAGTGAGTTATCTCCAAATCATAGAGAAGAAGAACAAGATGCTAGAGTAGTTTCAAAAGGAGATTCTTCGGCTAGAACAAGAATCGTATAGAAAACAGTTTGAAAGTGTGTAAGGAGACCAATGGTTAAGAAGAGAAAAGAGGATGTAGGGTTTGGTGTATTGAAATTTTGAGATAGGAAAAGGGTTTTTAGATTTTGGTTGTTAGATGATGCGGTTCAGATTTGGTTATACCTATAAATACAATATTAAAGTACGCAAGTTTCACATAAAATTGTTATACAGTTCTTTCATTCAATATTACTCATATATTATATATATATATATATATATATATATATATATATATATATATATATATATATATATATATATATATATATATGTTTAAAATATTTATTGACTTGAGCACTAGAGAGTCTTTTGCAGGTAGATCTTTTTCTACTTTTTTTTTTCAAAACTCGGAACTTTCTCACTAAAAAATAATGATTTCACTCTTGAGAGCCTCATACTTAACATCAAAGACTACTTGTTCACATCTAGTAAGGACAATAACTAAAATGTAAACTTAATAAATGTTACTATAAAGTCATTGTAATACCCATTTCTTTTCTTTTTTTTATTTGTGATCCAGTAAAAGGAAAAAGACAAAAGCTAGTTCTCTCTCCCAAACCCCTTAGCTTCCTCACCATCCTTTATCTCTCAACTTTTCTCCACTTCCCAGCCATTGCTCTACCCATTCTCTTTGACCTTCTCCATTTTGACACAACATGTTCTACTCGCTTCTCATCTAAATTTCTCACCTTTATGAAACAAAGGCTAGAACTGAGACCATTGTAGGGTACTTGTCAGATCAAACTGAGAGTTCCTTTCCTCCACGTAAGCCCATCTCCAACCTTCGTTCTATTTATGTTTTTCAGTTATGGAGCAATGGTTTCACTTTGATCTTAATTAGAGTCTCATTTTCCTCTCTTTGTATTCTTGTGATTCAGTTTCCTAAGGGGGTTGTGGTGCTCTTTTCGTTTAGGGCTTTCTTTGACTCCAGTTCGATATCAATTTCAAGGTAAGGGAAGCTAGGTTTTTCTTTATATTTTGAAATGAATTGCTTGGTTGGGTTTGTGATGGTATTTTATTTGTTAGCTTGATGAATGCATTGATTTGGATTGAGTGGTGGTTTGTGTTGCCTATGATTTTTTGGTTTTGCATGCATGAGCATTTGAGAATCTATCGTTCTCGCCGAGACGAAATGCTCTCGCCTAAGTGAGAATAGTAGAAACTCACTCTCACTCTCTACTCGAGTTGTCGCCTAAGCGAGACCCTCTAGCTTGAGTGAGGGCAATCTCGCCTAAACGAGAATAGTCTAGCTTAAGCAAGAACTCGCAAATATTTTAGTTGCTCCTTGTTTGAGTTCTTGCTCAGGCAAGAAGTTGTGGCTTGAGCGAGAAGACCTTGTCGCTTGAGCGAAAACTCTAGCTTAAGCGAGAACAATGCAGAATTACTTTTAAATTCCTTAACTTAATCCATGATGATTGAATTTCTTTTAAAAAGCATGAAGTATGAGGTTATACATGTATGATGTAGTGTTTTAAGTTTGTGCTTGATATTGTTAGCATGAGGTAAGATTTTTTTGAGATAACATGTGAAGTATGTGGGTATTTCATGGAGAAATTCCTTTGTGGATTATATAGTGTGTGTAATGGCTTATGGATTCAAGTAAGGTTACATCCCGACACTCTAGTGGATCAGTCAGACCCACATAGAGTAGATTGGTCCATGTGGTGAGAGTAGTAGGAGGTCCTAGTCTAGGGCATGATAATGGCCTTTGATGATCATGGATTTACCTTGTGTGTAAGGTGAAACCCATTAACAATGGCTTTGTAGAGCAATAGAGGCCGCCACAAGTACAAGTTTCCAGTGAAATCTAATTTTATAAGTCAATGAATGTTACTACCAGGTGGGAATATTAAGATTTCTCTTTTATCATTTCCTTAAGGATTTCATAAAAAAAGAATCAAGACAGATTCATTTGCATACTTATACTCTTCTTTCTATT
>Ga0214544_1007019_pt1 | contig 20199 bp, 9 predicted proteins | sample CNSS3metaG_FD_160074 | JGI IMG/M metagenome (GOLD analysis project Ga0214544, IMG submission 160074) | Root nodule microbial communities from cowpea collected in UCLA plant growth center, Los Angeles, California, USA - CNSS3 | ecosystem: Host-associated > Plants > Roots > Nodule | place: USA... | reverse complement strand
CAACCAATTCTCCCAAACGCAGGCCACCTTTCGCAACGAAGCTTCGATACTCCTCGCCGATTCACCAGCAAACGAGGTACTCACGCTAATCTTTCAATCTTTTTGTTTTTATCATGTTTCTTTCAATCTTTCACAAGATGAGTTGGCGTTCTTGATTTCTCACTTTTCTCGTCGATTTTTCTTGCTGTCGAAGAATTTGTTGACTTTGGAGGGGATTGTGGATCAGTATATATTTATGAAGAAACAGAACAATCTGCTCGATAAAGAAAATGTCATGTTGATGCAAGAGAAACACAGAATCCAAATGTTGTTGCAAGATTTGCAGAATGTTTTGGACAGTTTCAATGCAAGATCATCACCCTTCTCCAATGCCGCAGCCATGATTCAAAATTCTGCAGTTCTGCCTCCAATGCAAAATTCTAATAGATATCATCCAGGAATTCCAATGCAAAATTCTAAAAGAAATATTCCAGGTAGTCACTTTTTCTAGTTGTTAATGAATTAAGATATGGTTATTGTTGATTTTTTTTTTTCATTTGAGTTCTTTCCATCTTTAACGTATGGATTTTTTTTTTCCTATTTTTTGTTAGTTGTGTCTACTGGCATCGTTTTTCCTATGCAAAACACAATGTCAGTGACGCCTACATCCATGGACAATATAAGCTTGTCATCACCTATGATCAGAATGCTTGACAGAAAGAGGAAAGATACTCCATCATTAGACGGGTGTACAGTTGCAAAGAAACCACGTGGTAGACCACCTGGTAGTAAAAATCAAGTCAAAGGTATATAATTCTTTATCCTTTTGTAAAAGTTATACACAAAGTTTTCATATGCAATCAATTATTTTTTTACATACTTTATGCTCATTTATAGGTGTAAACACATTGCTACCATCTCCTAGTACCAAAGTAGATTTTGGGTCCTCTTCTGCATCAACTCAGTCACTGGTAGGGAATTCTGCTCTCCGAGGATCACTGATTTCAACTAATCCAGTTTCCAGAACACTTCCTATAATCCATTCAATTCAATCTGATACACACGTGTCCCTACCTGTATCTTCTGATGTAGCCCAGACCACTGAGATTTCTCCTACTGCAGCCTGTAATGGGGAAGTCATTACTCCTTGTTACAATGTGATTTCAGCCAATGGAGTTATGGTTCAACCTGAAAAGCAAATGGTTTACAAAAAAGACAATGACATTTCTCCCATTGAGCCACATAGTGATCAAACAAATAACGGGAATGCATACAAGCCAAGTACAGAGACATTGGACAAGCCACTTGGAATTCCTCCTTCTGAGTCTGAGTCTGACAAGGACAGAGACATTTGGGCACAACTAGGATTGGACGACATTGATTTTTCATGCTCTGAAGAAGATGACTCATTCACTAAAATGATAAGAGATATAGAAATCATGAATGAAAATGCTTCTGACCATTAATTTGAAATCATTTTTGTAATTTAGTGTTTCCATCTCACATTCACATTCTTTTGACAGAGTGGACCTGTAGTCGCTCTAGATATGGGATTTGCAGTTTCCAGTAGGAACAAGTCAATGAAAAACTGCATTCGAAGTACTGTAGTGAAAGTTTATGTTAATAAATAAAGTTTCAGATTCTGGTCCAAGCCGTTAATAGTGTAGTGTTGTTTTCTTTCAAGAATAGAACTAGAGTTTACTTTCTCAAGTGTGACTTTGATAAATGTTTATAGTTAAAAAAACTATTCAACTATAGATTCCAATTTTGTACAATTAAAAGAATAAAAAAATATTGTTCTCTCAAACAATTTGATAAAATTAATCTTATAATGATAAACCTTATAACCATTAAATCAATTTCAAAATACATCGATATTTGTCCTAATAATTTTGGACACAATGTAGGAATCACATCATCTAATGAAAGATAGTTATGTTGCTCTTACTTATTATGTGTTATAGAAGTGTATTAATTTTTTAAAATTATAATGTTGTATATTTTTGTGATTTTAATTTTTGTAATTGTTTTGAAACTATATTGACATTTCAATTAAAATTTGATAAAATTTTTAATGTGATTTGTTATCCCTATTCATTAGAGTATTTTTTTCATTTACTTTTTATGTATAATTAATAACAAATTAATGTATTAAAATATGTATCATAGTTTACAAATTTGATTTTAGTGTTATTTTAAATAAATAAATCTAAATATTTAAAAGGATTAAGTTAGTCATGAAAAATAATTAATTGATTAAGTTACAATTTTTCATATTTTACATCTTTGTTTCAAATTGATAAATTTAATACTTGTTTGTGTAAGCCCACTATTCTTTTATGCCCTAATTTAAAAGGGTTGTCCCAAATCACTTGGGCCTAGGGCTGGCCCATAAGAGAACAAGGACCCTAAACCAGCTAACTTACCCTCTTTTGCTTTTGCTTTCAGAAAAGCAGTCCTCTCAATCCTTTCTAGAGCGGCCACAAACTCTCTACTAGGATCAGTTGCATGGATCGTTGGTGTTCTCGAAGATTGATTTACGGTCGGGATACCATCAGATTCTAGTGAAGGCAGATGATGTGCAGAAGACGGCCTTCAGGTCCCAATATGGCCACTATGAGTATGTGGTTATGCCTTTTGGGGTGACCAATGCTCCGGCGGTGTTTATGGACTTCATGAACAGGATTTTCCGGCCATTCTTGGATAAATTCGTCGTAGTCTTCATATACGACATCCTTATCTATTCCAAAACTCAGGAGGAACATGCAGAACACCTGAGGTTGGTGCTTGGTATTCTAAGGGAGAAGCAACTATATGCCAAGTTATCCAAGTGTGAATTCTGGATGGATGAAATGCAGTTCTTGGACCATGTGATATCTGCACAGGGCATGGTAGTGGATCCGGCAAAGGTCGAGGCAATGGTTAAGTGGGAGAATCCCATGTCAACAACAGAGATCAAAAGCTTCATGGGTTTAGCTGGCTATTACAGGAGATTCATAGAAGGATTCTCCAAGATAGTGGCGCCTTTGACACAACTTACCCGAAAGGACCAACCCTTCACTTGGATGGATAAATGTGAGGAAAGTTTCCAAGATCTGAAATGACGATTGACGAGTGCTCCCATATTGGTGATCCCTGATGTGGGTAAACCTTTTGAGGTTTATTGTGATGCCTGTCATCTAAGGTTGGGCTGTATGTTGATGCAGGAGAAGAATGCAATGATGTATGCTTCGAGGCAACTCAAGGTGCATGAGAGAAACTAGCCCACTCATGACCTAGAGTTATCGGCCATTGTGTTCGCCTTGAAGATTTGGAGACATTATCTTTATGGTGCCCAGTTTCGTGTGTTCAACGATCACAAAAGCCTCAAGTACTTGTTTGATCAGAAGGAGCTGACATGAGGCAAAGAAGGTGGATGAAGTTCTTAAAGGATTATGACTTTGAACTACTATATCATCCGGCGAAGGCAAACGTGGTAGAATATGCTTTGAGTAGGAAGACTGTACATATTGCACACCTCATGATTAAGGAGGTGGAACTGCTAGAGAAATTCAGGGATATGAAGCTGTAGGTGGAGTTAGGATCCGAGTTCATTAGGTGTAGTACTCTAACTATATCTAGTGATTTCTTGGACTCAGTCAGGGAGAGGTAGTTATTAGATGTCAGCTTGAACCGAGTGATAGAACAACTTGGGTCAGATGAGATGAAGGAGGACCCCATTGGAGTTCACGGTTGGAGATCACGTGTTCTTGAGGGTGACCTGAACCATTGGTGTGGGAAGGGCTCTCCGCTCAAGGAAGCTCTCTCCTAAGTTCCTTGGCCCTTACCATATCTCGAGGAGGATTGGGCCGGTGGCTTACGAGATAGCTTTGCGTCCTCAATTGGCAAATCTTCATCCGGTGTTCCACGTATCGTAGCTGAGGAAGTACGTCTTTGACCCATCTTATGTGTTGGAAGCCAAGGATGTTCAGATTAGGGAAGATCTAACTATGGAGGTACCGCCAGTTGCTTTAGAGGATAGCAAAGTATAGGAATGCCGAGGAAAACCAGTCAATCGGAGGACAAGTGACTCTACTTGAGAGTTAGAGGAGGATATGAGAAAATCACACCCGCATCTTTTTACCTAGTAAGTTTTCATTTTTGAGGTCGAAAATTTTGTTGTTAGGGAGAATGTAAGGCCCATTATTCTTTTCTGTCCTAATTTAAAAGGGGCTGCCCCAAATCAGTTGGGCTTAGGGCTGGCCCATATAGGAACAAGGACCCTAAACCAGCTAACCGACCCTCTTTTGCTTTCACTTTCAGAAAAGTAGTTCTCTTAATCCTTTCTAGAGCGGCCACAAACTCTCTACTAGGATTTAACTCCGATCGTGGTCAAGGTTACTCGAGTCCAGTTTCGTTTTTCTGCTCCATCTTCTAAGCCTATTCCTAGAGCTGTTATGCTCCGTGGTTGGTGTCGAGGTTCTGTACTAGCTCATTCCAGGTAAGGGAAGCTAGGGATTTCTAGTTTAAATTCGATTCTTGCTTATTTGTCACTGTTTTCATGATTGTATGGTTGTTGTGCTACTGTAAAGGTTGAATGGATGTGTATTGTTGTTTAGGTATAATTGTATGGTTGTTGTAGGAAGAACAGTGGCGAGACCTGACGTTCTCGCCCAAGTGACCCAGTCTCGCCTAGGCAAGACTTGTAGAAACAGGTCCAAGCTCGCACTCGAGCTCTTGCTCAGGCGGATAGCTCTTGTTTTGAGCGAGGTATCATCTCGCTCAGGCAAGAGAGGCTCGCCTAAGCGAGGACACGTGGGAGCTGGAGGCACGTTGCTGCAGTTGTAGCCCAGGTGAGGAACCTCACCTTTGGGCGAGGGGTGGCTTCGCTTAAGCGAGGAGTGGCTCGCTTAAGCGAGAACTCGTGAGTCTCACAAGGTTCTTTGTTGGCAGTTTTGCCTAAGCGAGAACCTGTAGCTTGAGCAAAAGATCACTTTCGCCTGAGCGAGGGTCCTCAGCTTGAGCGAGACTGACACGAGATTTCACTCCATGATTGTTCCTTTCATGCTTTTGAGTTGTTAATTGTATGCTTGACTTGGAATACTCTATCTTAACTGTGAGATGTATGAATATGCATATGAGACATGATTGTATGGACTGAAATGTTGAGTAACATGAGTTTGGCATGAACTGAGTATGGCATGGTTTGCGAAAAAGTGACATGGGATTTGACATGGGATATGAACGAAGGTTGGTTATAAAGTATGGCATGAAATTGGGATGCATGATGAATACCTACTTGGTCGGTGAAACATGATTTGTATGTGGTTAGGACGTAATTCCTTGAATCTCTAGGTGAGATTTTTGGGTGGTGCCTCAGTTGGTCGGGACGTAATTTCATGACCTCTGTTAGTGGGAGTTCATGGTGGTGCCCCGTCTATATAATTTGGTAAGGATTCAAGGTAAGGTTGCATCCTGACACTCTAAAGAGTCAGTTAGTCTCACATAGAGCGGACTGACTCTTGTGGTGAGAGTAGCAGGAGGCTTGAAGCTCACTAAGGACTAACCTTGTGTGTGGGGGTTGAGACATTGTAACACTTAGCTCGGGGGTGAGCAGCTCGGTAGAGCAGAGAAATCCACCACAAGTGCAAGTATCCGTTGAATCCGACTAAATTATATGTATCCGGATGAGTCGTGTCTAAGTCCTAGTGTTTTGTGTGCAAGTCATAACATGATTGGATGATGCATGTATATTTGACTGTGAAAGTGTATATGATTGTATGATAAATCCTTTTTCGCTATAGCTTACCCTTTTGTCTGTTGTATGTTCTATGGCGTGGTTTTCTCTTTTTGCGATGATCATCAACTTGTTGATGTGAGCAGATGTGAGAACTCCCCGTGATCATCAGGGTGATGGAGGTTCTGTTGCATAGTCTGCTTGGACTGAATTTCCGTTTATTTGGGCTTTTCTCTAGGGCTATCACCCATGTAGTGTCTTACTTTTGGGTTATATTTTGAATTACTATTGACTCTTTTCTTTACCTGTCTATTGGCATCGTGGTGTGCCCTAGTTCAATTATGTTTTCGTTGGTTAATTGTAAGGAGTAGTGTTTATGCTTCCGGACTGCGCTACTACGTTATCCTGTGTGACATTTCCTTTAATTATGATTATTGATTAAATGGGACGTTATAGTTTGAATCATAAAGATATTAAATATTGAGTCATTTTTTATATAAATAAATTATCAATTCCTCTTAATATATAGATTAACAATATCTTTTATAGTTTTATTATATAATATTTAATTAAGATATGCATGAGTTTGATTTTGAAAATTTGTATCTAAAGTCTAAATAATTTGAATTGAATTTAATTCAAACTCGGTCTAAATCCAAAAAAATAATTTCAAAATAAATAAAAATCCTAAATGAAACTAATTTGAATATTATAATTATAGATATAAATAATTGGATTGTGTTGTTGTACTTTTAATTCATATTTTCTGAAATAAAGTTTAAATTGATGGATGACAGTCTTCTTTTGAATCTTAGGTGTTGTACTTTTATAGAAATTTGTTGTATCAATGGACATATGCAGAAAGTATATATAACATAATATAACTTTTGGCTACGTGATTGAACTGTTAGTTATATTTAATAAAGAGTAGTTATCTCCTGTTTCTTGAACCTGCAGAGGGTTTTTATTAAAACTTATGAATGAGGTTGTGTTTGTAAGCTCAATTTATCTTGATTTTACTTCATTCTTTAAACCTGTTAAATGGAAGCTAAGGCATGTTTAATTTTTTTAAACACTACTTAGAAAAATGTTATTTGTGTTCACCAAAGAATTTGAGATTCCTTAAAGAAGCTGACAGTAAAAAATTATTGATTTGAAAATGAAGTTTTAAACTTGGCTAATGTCTGCTTGCAATTTTTAAATGCCTCATGCTTCCCTCGTATATGTGCCTTAGTATGCGTTAATGTGATTGATTATATTCCTTTCTTTATTGAAGTTATAACATGTCCATAACCATTTTTGTTAAATGAATCCACCAATAATAGAGGATTATCCCTAGATTCCATACAAGAAGAGCTTGAAGATGAACCTTTACAATTCAAAGGATCTATGACAAGGACAAGGAGCAAGAGATTGAAAAATCAAATCTATTCAAGGCTCTTGATACTACAAGCAACTGCAAGTGGAAATTCAAAGGATATGAAGATCATGACTTCGAGCACTTTTGAAGGATAGTTATTAGGAAATTAGTTCACTACAAAAAATTTGTTAATTTGCGAGGGAAATTAGCGAGGGAAAATTTTGCTCGCTAATTTGTTGCTAATTAGCGAAGGATTAACGACAAACTAAAATTGTAGCTAAGTTGTAGCTAATTAGTTAGAGATTAAATACAACATAAATATGGTGGCTAAGTTGCAGCTAATTAGCGAAGGACTAGACACAACATAATATGGTAACTAAGTTGTAGCTAATTAGTTAGGGATTAAACACAACACAAATATGGTAGCTAAGTTATAGCTAATTAGTTAAGGATTATACACAACATGATATGGTAGCTAAGTTGTAGCTAATTAGTTAGGGATTAAACACAACATAAATATTGTAGCTAAGTTATAGCTAATTAGTTAGGAATTATACACAACATAATATAGTAGTTAAGTTGTAACTAATTAGTTAGGGATTAAACACAACATAATATGGTAGCTAAATTGTAGCTAATTAATTAGAGATTATATACAACATAGTATGGTAGCTAAGTAATTATGATTAATGATTTTGTTGCAAATCCAAAGCTAATAAATACAATTTGTAATTAAAAATAATAATATACAAACTATTCTATAAAATATGAATTTATTAAATAAATTTATAAAAACTATCAATATATTAACAAATTATCAAAATACATTTTATTTTTATATAAATTAATCTTTTATTTTTTAATTATATTTATTATATATATATATATATATATATATATATTAAAATAATAACTATAATTTAACTAATACAATATATTTCTTTCCGTTTAAATATTATTATAAAAGGTATTAAAAAAATTCTTATTAATTATATTTAAAATCAAATGATTAATTATTATTTTGATAATTATTTATTATCTTTACGCTGCTTTTTTATATTTTATATATTAATTTATTCAAATAAAAAGATTATTAATTAATTTATATTGTTACATATTATTATATATATTATTATATTTATGGTCTAATTTGTTTTATATTATTTAGTTTTTTAAATATTTTAAATATGAAATAAATTATTTATGATATATTATAAATAAAAACAAATCGTATGTATGTATTTTATTTATAAAATACGAATATTTAACTTAATTTAATTATACACTTAAAAATTCATTTAAAATTTAAATATTTATATTTGAAGAATTAATAAAAACACTGTTATTTTGTTTAGTTTCCTTGCACTTTCGCAAGCAGCACTGAATAATAGTAATTAATAACATAGTTTAAAATGAAATAAAAAAAATGCTGATGGGAGTTCCGTTCGTTCCTTCGTTCGCAAGCAGCACTGTACACTTCCTTCGTTCCTTAGCTTTTTGATTTCTTTTTCTCTCAACCACAACCGCGTCGCTTCTCCTTCTAGGGTTTCGCAGCCATGGGAGCTCCGCAATAACTGCCTCCTCAAAATTCGTCATCCTTTCGTTACTGTCGCCGAGGTTCTTGCATTTTTATCCTCTTCTTACTTTCAACTTTCTCCTTCCTTTGCTTTTTTCTCTTTCTCTTTCTCTCTCACTCAAACACACACACACACATACTTATTCCTTACACGCACAAACACATTCTCTCTGTTTTAGGAGTTTTATCCTTTGCTTAATTTGAACGATTTCGGGCGTTTAGTTGCTTGTGCGTGATGATGTTTGCTTGATTTTTTGACTTTTATTGATTTTTTTAACGGTTGACTTGTTTTTAGCTGTGATTGTTGATTATTTTTTCGGTTATGAAATGCAATGTACCTTTTATGGTATTTATATGCATTTACGTGTTGTTTTAAAGATGTATTTAAGATTTAGTGTGTGTGTTTTTGTCGGTTTTTCTTCCAAGTGCATTTTAACTTAATGAATACCTGAATTCTTATACATATCGCTCAATCCATAGAAGATTTTGCTCCTTACGATTGTATTGTTGCTATTAGTAGCTGTAAGGGCAAAAGAGGATATACATCCTGCTCAACTGTGAGTGTTTTTTTTTCATTGCTTAGTGTTATCTTGTGAATGTGTTTTAATTATTTCTCTGTCCCGTGTTGTATAAAGGATGTTAGAAGGTTTTAATTTGTTTTTCTAATAGGCATTTTTTATTTTGTTTTGAATATTCGTTTATTTATAAAGTAAAAGTGAATGAAAATGACTTCCAACTAGTTTTGCTATCGTTGTTGGATAAGGGAGAGTATTTAGCTTTTTTTCGTTGCTTCTTTTCTAAATGTAACCAAGATTTCGCTTCACCCTCCTCAGATAATGATAGAAAAATTAGAGCGAACAACACAGTTATTCCAGTTTGCTGATAAGTACAAGGGGTCCTACAACAATGCCTTGAAACCCTTTGTGTTCCCCTTTTACTACTCTTACTCTGGTTATAAGGTAAGCTTTCAACTTTTAAGGGATATTCAGTTTAGCAAGAGGAGACATACTTATTACTCAAAATTTGTTGGTTAATAATATGATAGGATGAGCTGTTGTGGGGTGCTGCCTGGCTGCACAAGGCTACCAAGAATCCAATGTACCTAAACTACATTAAAGTTAATGGCCAAATCCTTGGAGCTGCAGAGTTTGACAACACCTTTGGGTGGGATAACAAGCATGCTGGAGCAAGAATACTTGTTTCCAAGGTTTCTATCCTTCACTGTACTGCAAACAAAACTATAAACATAATGTTTTCTAATTTACAGTTTTTGTTTTCCTGGTTCAAAGGGTACAGTCCCTCCATGACTACAAGGGCCATGCGGACAATTTCGTTTGTTCCCTAATTCCTGGGACCTCTTTCTCTTCCACCCAGTATACCCCAGGTGAAGTTCATTTGAGTACCATTAAGCCTTAGAAACCTTATTACTACCACACTTATGTACGTGTATGTATGTTATGTCCAGTGATAGTGTGTTCAACTTCTGAAGAATTTGAAACCAACTTCTGAAGAGAAAAAGATACGCGTCGAGAGCGTTCAAGTTGCTCAAAACCCTTCCTTATAGGATCAAGGACATGTACATCCACAGTCCTAACTTAGGTATTATTATTTAATCTTTCAATTTTTAGGATGAATTTCTCAATAAACATTCATACAAAATTTAAGAACATGATCAATTAGGTTTTTTTAGCAGACTTAGTTGAAAGTTGAATGTGATTTTTCATAGGCTTGTTTTTAATTTGTATATATGCAATCTGAATTCTATTGATTTGTTTGTGTAGGATTTTTTCTTTGACAAAATCTATGGAATGCACGGGTTGAAGACTCTTCACTTTTTTCAGTTCATCATTACCCAAGCACAAGTGATAAATATTAGTTATTTCATATTAATATTAGTATAATGTATTTATACTGAAAACTGGCAAGAAAAGTTAATTATTTCTTCTTCATGGAATCAGAATTCAATACTCAGTGTGAGTTGTTTACAATTGTTTATTTAATATAAGTGTATTTATAACGTCATTATTTCTTATATTTCTTCTTCCTATTACTCAATCACCATTTTGCACAAAACCATCGACATCCCCAACTTTGGCTTTATTGAGCGAACATATATTTTGATAGAGAAGAGAAATAAATTAATGCATACGGTAAATAGTTCATTGGAAGGATTAAGCCTTCATAAATTGTTATAAACAAGTTTAAAAGAACTTTTTAGCTACAACCACTTGCTAGGGATGAACCAAAGATTTGTTACAACCACTTCTTTAGGGATTAGCTAGAAATTTGCTACAAATATTTTGCTAGGGATTAGCGAGGGATTTGCTACAACCACTTTGTTAGGGATTAGTTAGGGATTTGCTACAAATAATTTGCTAAGGATTAACTAGAGATTTGCTACAATTAATTTGCTAGAGATTGGTTAGAGATTTGTTACAAACATTTTGCTAGAAATTAGCTAGGGATTAGCTACAATTAGTTTGCTAAGGATTGGCTAGGGATTTGTTACAAACATTTTGCTAGGGATTAATGAGGGATTTGCTACAACCGTTTTGCTAGGGATTAGCTAGAGATTTGCTACAAATAGTTTGCTAGGGATTAGCTAGAGATTTGCTACAAATAGTTTGCTACGGATTAGTTAGGGATTTGCTACAAATAGTTTGCTACGGATTAGCTAGGGATTTGCTACAAACCGTTTGTTAAGGATTAGCTAGGGATTTGCTACAAACCGTTTGCTAGGGATTAGCTAGAGATTTGCTTCAAGTAGTTTGCTAGGGATTAACTAAGGATTAGCTAGGGATTAGCTAGGGAGTAGTTTCGTCGCTAATTAGCTACCTATAATTTAGCTAAGGTTTAGTGTCCTCACTGTTTCCTCGCTAATCCTTCGCTAAATCGTTTTGCGAGGGATCTACGAGGGATTAGCTAGGGATTGTTCCCTCGCAAATCTAGAAATTTGTTGTAGTGGTTTATGTTTTTGGACTTTGGGTTTTATTTTAGAAATTAGTTATGTTCTATGTTTTTGGGCTTTGAGCTTTCTTTTATAAATTAGTTTATGTTTTGGCTTGGGCCTTCTTGTAGGGTTATTAGGTTTTTTTAAACTCATGTGCCTATATATAGAGAGGATTATCTTGTTCTTGCCTTAGGCCTCCAGTTCTTATAAAAGATTAACATCTTTGTGGCGAATCTTCACTTGACTTATCAATCTGCTAGATTGTAGCGTCCTCCATCTCTGTCTTATTATGTGTTCTTCTCTGATTTATTCGTGTCGTGCCTCTTAAGGATTCAAATTCAAAAAACAATTATACTCTTTTCTGGATAGGATCATACCAAATAGCTCATTTCAATCCCAATCTAGTTGCTATATTAACAGATTGACTTTGTTGCTAAGGTATGCACATTTCTATTCCTTCGTCACAAAAATTTGACTTGCCACCCCATGCTGATCCTGGAATCGATTTCTATAACTTTGAGTGTTGTTGCTTGAAATCATTTATGGCAAACTACCATGTTTTGCAGAACATGGCGACATTACATACTACGTAAGTTTGAAAGAAAAACTTGATGTCATCTGTGAGGTGATCAAACAATAGAACATATAGATTCAAAAGTACAAAAAATTTCTCGTATGTGAAGAACCCCTTTGTTGATATTGCTGATAAGACTTCTAAGGCATGACATTGTAGCTTTTTCTCATTGCTCTAAATTTTTTCCTGCAGAAATATAATTAAGGTTGATTGCAATTAGTACAAAAAAGCCCTGTCAACATTACAAAAAGGACATATTCTACTAATTATTCTTTCTTTAAAACGATAATATCCAAACAAAAACATCAAGGGTGATCTCAAAACATAATAAAATAGGCACAAAATCTCACTTAAAAGAAATAACTTCACTAGACAAGACTCACATACTTAAGGACCTTATAACACAAGGTAATTATGCTTCCATAATCTCATAACCTATATGAGACCAACACATTAATCACATAGTATACATAGTCGACCATGACCTTAAGGATATCATATGCTTCCACAAACATGCCCGCTCGTGGTCCAACTCTATGAACCTCCCTGCTCGTAGTCCAACACGTGTGAAAACCACCTGTTATGAACCTCCTCGCTCATAATAGCCTTATGTGTGAGCACAGAACATACGAACCTCCTTACTCGTATCCTCACACAAGAGTACATCCAATACGAACCTCTCTATCTGTATCACATGTTTCCAACTCCATTACGAACCTCCTTGCTCATAATCTATGCAAGCATATCCTAGACCAAGAGTCATCACCATGAAGCATGCAAAACTCAACACAAACACGCACTGGCGCAGCCTAAGCGCCGCCAGACAAAGTTACAATGCAGATCGCTTGGCAATCCCAATACTCCGGCAGACACCATATGCCCTAGGGCCTCCCTGGTCCTCCTTATCGCCTGGCGGTTTCCCTTCTGTTGCCAAGCGCTATACTAGTAAAAAGAAATTAAATGTTTTTGCACCCCCAAAACAGGTTCTAATGATCCTAACACTAGAGACACACAGTTCTAGAATCCATAATATATATATATATATATATATATATATATATATATATATATATATATATGTCAAATTATTTTGTCGTTGTCCTAAAAAAACCACTCTACCAATGCTCCTCACAATTTCTTTTTGCTGTTACTGTAACCCATGATAATAAAATGTTCCCACTATTAAAAAAAATTGAATGCTATTATTTCATCTAATAAAAGAAAACGACTATTTATATATATACACGAAATCATTCCTTATGACTGGAACGCATGAAAACATCATTTTAACATCACCAATTAGAGTTACTGCCATTAAAAAAAAATTAATCCTAAATAATAATTTCAACCATTCATTTAGGTTAAATAACATTACCACTATAATAAGACTAGAATCATAATCCATATATAAAATAGTCCAACCCATGACCATCATATACTTTTGATTATTCCCATCGTGTTGCTTATAAGATAAAAACAAATTGTCACCAATGTAACTCTTATATTTCATACTATGTAAAAAAATCATTTATCATATTTAATATGTAACCCACATATTATAACTTTTTTTAATTATATCTTTGGTCCCCATTTTCGTAACAAAATATCGATTTGGTCCCTCTATTTGTTTTTATCTCAATTTGGTCCCTATTTTGGAAAATTCGATGCAATCAAGTCATTTCCATTAGTGGTGCAATAACAACGTTAACGGGTGTACCACGCATCAGTTCCTGAATTTTTTGATTTTTTTTTAATTTTTTATTTCTTATTTTTTTTAAAAAAAATTAAAAAATGTGCCACGTGTCATGCTGACTTCATGCCACGAGGCAAAGATAATGTGATGTGGTAGTGATAGTGCCACATGTCACTATTATGCTAGGTGTCATTTCCGCATTCTCAATTTGCTCCCTGTATTTTATTTTTTGTCTCAATTTAGTCTCAAATTTTATAAAAATGAAGATATTTTGTCCCTCTCCAAATTGAAACCAAATTTAGTTTCTATATAAATGTACACAAATATTTCTGTCAAAATTGATATTTCAAGTAAATATTTTTAACAAAATTAAGTTTATTTAAATTTATATTTTACATTAAAATTTATTTAAAATTGTTTTAAACTTGGTAATAGAAAATAATGCTAATAGAAAAAAAATTCATAAATTGTATTGATATTTTATTACATTATACTTTAATATTATTTTTTTATTTGAATTTATATTTGAAATAATTGTATATTTTTAAAACATGTAAAATTCAGTAATTTCTATATAAATGTTTGAGTTGGTGTAAAAATAACGATTATAACAATTTTAAAAATAATTTTAACTAGTTCATGTAACAATCGAAAACAAATAAATTTAAAATTTGATAACAATTTTAAGTAAAGTTGAATATGAAACACAAATTTAAATAAACTTAGTTATGTTAAAAATATATAATAAAAATATCAATTTGAATAAAAATATCAAATTTAATAAAAATATTTGTATAACATTTATATAAAAATTAAATTTTGTTTCAATTTGGAGAAGGACAAAATTGGACAATTTTTACAAAAATTGAGACAAAAATTAAAATACAGGAACCAAATTGAGAATGAAGAAATGACACCTGGTATAATACTAACATGTGGCATTGTCCTGCCATATCACTCTATCACTGCCACGTAGTACGATGTCAGCTTGACACGTCACAAATTTGTATTTAAAAAAAAGAAGATTTTCAAAAAATTCAGGAACTAACACGTGGCACCCCTTTAACATTGTTACTGTATTACTAATGGAAAAGACTTGATTGCATCAAGTTTCCCAAAACAGGAACCAAATTGAGATAAGAAAAAAATAGAGGGACCAAATCAATATTTTGCTACGAAAATGGGACCAAGACATAATTAAACCATTTTTTACACTAACTCGTACCAACATTTTAATTAAATATTATATAAATCATCATCAACTATAAGCTATATAATATTATAATACTATTATAAAGCCAACAACATACCCATCAATTCTAACAAAATCTTGAACTACCATTTCATATAATCACAACAAAACCAAAATAACCTAATGCCACCTTTAATTCACGATTATGAAAACACATCCACAAATGCCAAATTAGTTAGACTAAAAGTCTTACACCGTCGATTACTTGTGCTGATAAAACAAAATATCATGTTGAAATCTTTCAACCCCTTCAAACCTTCCACTACCTTTATAAGATAAATAACTCCTATAAGCAAATAAAAAAAATATGTACATGTGTAACACCAATACACAAATGTGTCACCTCAATCTAACTTTGCCATTGACAACACAACCAAACAATTTCCTTTCATAAGAAAATGTAATGAAACCCCAACCCCACCAATATCTTCTGCTAAAAAAAATACCAAGGCACCATGCTAAAAACCAACTTCTACCTTACCAAATACAACACAAAATTATACAACTTCATATTATTAGTTAAACTCAACAAACACGAGAACCACTCAAAATAATTTCACAACAACATACCCATGTATATATATTATATATCGATAACAAGGAAATAGAGACGCAATCAAAGAAACATCAACCCACATTTGGTAAAATATTTTTAGCTTTGTCTCACTTGAACTCGCACATAAAATAAAATCACCATCGATCAAAACATAAGTTTTACCCAAAATATCTCCAAACAAGAAAGAATTTACATAAAAAGTTAACTCCCCTTACCTGAATTTTTTATCCCATCCTTAGATTATCATATCCCTCTGATTATCAAGCATATTATAAGATCTCATCTCACGCCTATGTATACATGCAAAAGAAAACAAATAATTAAAATATCACACAAATGGCATACACAAGATTCGAACCAAAGACCTCTCCACACCACCCAACACGCTCAAGCACTTAAGCTACCATTGAACCTTTGTTATGACTTGACAATTAATTCTAATAGGCACTTCCAATCCACAATTATTGCTAATTAAATATTTATTATTTATTAAAATTTCTGGAGTCTTACACACACCCTGCAATCATCTTCCATTCATTAGTTTTTTGGTCATAAAATAACATTCGCGAATTCGGTGACATTTATTTGTATTTTATGTTATTAATTTTTTTTTAAGTTAAGAAATGTTACCCTCCCAAAATTTGTTGACATATTTCCCTCCCAAATATTCATGAAACTCCCTCTCCATGCTCCAAATATTTACAAAAAACATTAACACACAGTACTCGACACAGACTCACCATTCACAAATCATTATACTTGCCTTGTCCCTTGCTCAACCACTAGATTTACCATAGACCACCGAGCATTAGGCCATTTCACAAACCGGATTAGGCTCTTTCACGAACTAGAACTAGGTGTAAGACTTGAGGAATTTAAATAATTAAATAAATAATTATTTAATAAAGGTAATAAAGGGAGCCTTTATAGCATTAAATTCTAACTTTCATGATGTGGAAAAGTACTAGCTCAAGTGGTTGAAAGTACTTAAGTGTGTTGAGAGGACTTGAGTTCGAGCCTTAGGTGTGATAATTGTGTTATTGTTTTGATTTTATTATTTTTATGATATGTTTTAGCATGAAAAGAGATTTTAAATATCTAGATTTATAAAGATTAACATGAAACATGAATTGGTTGTGTATTGGCTTAATAATTGCTTGATAGTGAGTGAGTTCGAACCTTGATCTATGCAAAATAACTATTTTTTTTTTTACTAAAATTATTTTTGGCATGGATGAGAAAGGTTAGCAACCCTAGTCGCCTTGAGAAGCAAATGGAGAGGCTAGAGAACCACTTAGTAATGGAAATTGAAGATCCATGAAGACATTTTTAATTAGATTTTCGTTTTTTAATTAAAAGTGATTAAATTGGGTTAGTAAGTTAGGGAAGAGAGTAATTAGGAGAGTGAAACACTGCTGAATTTCGTGTGCCCTAGGGGAGGAGTATTTGAAGCATCCATTGATGTGTGAGAGAGAGCGAAAAGAGCAAAATTTTGTGTGATCAAGAGAAGACCTTGTGGATCAAAAAGCTAGCTAAAGTTTTGGCAATTGGAGCACGAATACCAGGTTAGGGGAGTTCCTATTTGATGTTTTAATTTTAATTGTATGTACTCGTGATGTGCCTAAGGATTTGGAAATGCATTTACCATTTCATTCGAGTTTCGTTCGGGTTTCTGGAATTTTCCAGAAATCGCCTGGCGGTCATGCGTTTCTCGCTAGGCGACACAAGCTCTAGACCTAGTTTTCTAGGTCTTCTTCATGAACCGCCTGCCAGCGGAAGATGATCCGCTTGGGGACGCGAACGGGGGTGCCCAGTACTTAGTTGCCTTTGATTTTTGTGGTATTCGTGATGTTGCAATGATGTTCTTTATGTGTGAGTGTGAATTTTGATGGGTATAATTAACTGCATGTAATATTGTTATGTTGAATGAATGAATCTTGATATAATTTAAGGGTTAGGGTTCACTATGGGTTTTGGAGATGAACAAGCACAATTTTCTTATTCTTAATATTATAATCTTATGAAATTGATCTCCAATTGAACACGCATGAACTTAAAAAGGCGATTTAACACTCAAAAATATGATAAAACAAATGACTGATTTGATATGAGCGAATTAACGTTCGGGTAGGTGCAGAACAAATCTGGAAATTTCAGAATTGGCATGTACCGCCTAGCGGTACAAGAACTACCGCCAGGCGACTCACCATAGCAGTGAGCATTGTGTGTTAAATTTGAGTTGCGTGATCTTAGTGAGATGTTTGGGATATTTTGTTTGAAACAGTGGCTAAAGTAAGATAGGGTGTGGAAATGAAACATGTGCATGGAAGTGGGGATAAAATGTGTATGAAATGAGGGATAATTATTAATAGGTATAATTAAATGCTAGTGGGGATAAAATGTGTATGAAATGAGGGTTGATGTGCTTGTGATGTTGCCCGAGGTCTATATTGTTGATTCTTATGATATGTAAATGGTGATGTTGGTTTCAGGTAAAACATGATATGTTCTATTTGGGCTAAAATTGGTAAAATATTTGTCAAGTGGAATAAAAAAGGGTAATAAGGTTTGGGGTTATTTTGACAGTGGTACAATAACATGATTTGGGTGAGTATGGAATGTAAGTGCAAGTTGTGTATGTGTTAGCAATGCTCACATCATTATATTCTTGGACAAATAAATGGTGTAATGAATTCATAATGCATGTGAATGTGCGGACTGTATATCAGTCGCTATATTAGGATTGAATAAGCATTTTGGGAGATGATTGTTTTATTGTACAATGATGGGTTCATTGGAACTAGTCTCAAATTGTCAAAAACCAGTAGCATTGCGCTACTAGTATGGCGCTTGGCGACACGAGACGGGCGTCGGGTGATAGATAACCAAAACAGTGGTAGGAGCCACTGGATTCGCGTGGCGCTTGGCAGTAGGGTAAGATCTGCCAGGCGGAGTTCACTGACAAACATACTAGAAAGGCGTGTCGCTTGGCGACACGAAGAGACCGCCAAGGGGTTTGGAACCAAGTTCCGCCTAGCGACGCGAGAGGTGCGTCAAGCGATTTTGGGTGCAGAGTTGGATCGCGAGGAGGATTTCTAGACAACTTTGGATGGAGGTCATGATGCGATGCTTTGCTAGGGGCCCAGTTACGAGTGTAACTTGTATTGGGGTAACACGTGGCCACTCGAGGTTATAGCCTGGTGGTTTTGGAAGTCCAGTGGAGTGTGCAAGATCGTGGCTCGTACGGCGGGGTTCCAAAAGATTTCCATCTTTAGCGAAACTGATTGAGTTTGGTAGTCTTGGGACAAATACGGACTACACGTGGACTATTAGGTGGTGGCCTGTAGTCGGAGGGGCGAGTATACACTCGTGCAGAAATGATCGATTAGTGTACTCATCAAAGGGTGTAGAATCGAGAGATGTCCAACAGAAGGTTTGGAAGTAGAGGATTTAGGTTTGGGGTACTAACACGGGTTATAGTTAGGAAATTTTTTATTATTTCATGTTGTAATTATTTTTATTGTATCTGAGCTCACCCTATCTGTGTGTGTGGCGATGATCATGTAATTTGTTACATGGGAGCAGAGGTTGATGCAGGTGAGCAGGTGGACGCTTAGAGTTGGAGTGGGGCCAACCATGAGAGTTTTATAATTCTTTTATTCATGGATTTTATGAATTATTTTGTAACAGATACCATAAACCATTTATATTTGTGATAATAAAACGGTAAATGGATTTTTTTTAATTTGGCACGTTGAAACATATTTAAGTTTTCCCGCGTTTTGGGAAAGTACTTAATAATAAATGCGGTTTATTATTATAATTCTTTCTTTTTATTTTAAATAAGTAATTTTCGGCTAGGACGTTACACTAGGCCCATTCACAAACCAACTTAGTCAACACCTTCACGAACGAGCTTCAAACTACTTCACGACCAGAACCAAGCCCCTTCATAAACCAAACTAGACTCCTCCATGAACCAAACCAACATGTGCAAACCCAAATCTAGGGGAGGCATAAACCCTTTGCAAAAAATTAATTGTTTAAGGAAATGGATGCAATGTGTATTTCTCTGATTTATCTGGGGTTTTATAATAGGTATAGGGTTTTATGTTTTGGGGTTTTCTTGGATGGGTTTTATTCATATTTGATTTTATTTTATTCTGGTTACCAGATTCGTTTTCTTACAGGTGTACTTTTAAAGAGGTAAATCGTTTCAGTTTTTTTTCTCACAACTATGTATCTTGGTAGTGTTTTAACTTGTGGTGGTCATAGTCGTGGTTTTATCAACGGAAATTGTGGACAAATGTGGCTACAATTAATATAGTGTACCAAATTGCACAAGTAGTACAGTAGTGATATCGTTGTCGTTAGGCGATCAAATTACCATTACTTTAGCAACTTCAGTATTGCCAGTTAGTAGTGAACAAAATAGTTAGGGTTAAGATAACCCTGAGTCGTCTCACAACGAATACGGAATTGATCTCAAATATTTGATTCTTAAAAATGCAATTAAAACTACCAATTATAAAAATAGGGGGTT
>Ga0214544_1007018_pt1 | contig 20202 bp, 7 predicted proteins | sample CNSS3metaG_FD_160074 | JGI IMG/M metagenome (GOLD analysis project Ga0214544, IMG submission 160074) | Root nodule microbial communities from cowpea collected in UCLA plant growth center, Los Angeles, California, USA - CNSS3 | ecosystem: Host-associated > Plants > Roots > Nodule | place: USA... | reverse complement strand
TTTTATTTTTTTTTTTATAAATATATATATATATATATATATATATATATATATATATATATATATATATATATATTAACTTCCGAAAGTCGACGTCCGATAATATATTTTAATTTCAGGAAGTTGATTTATGGTAATATATTTTAACTTTCAGAAGTCGACTTCTGATAATATATTTTGACTTTTAGAAATTGATTTTTGGTAATATATTTTAGCTTCCGATTATATATTTTGAATTTCGGTAATCGATTTCCGGTAATATATTTTAATTTTCGGAAGTCGATTTTCAGTTATATATTTTGACTTCTAAAAGTATTCTTCACTGGAAGTCAACATCCGAAAATAATTTTGGATGTGTGATGCGCGTGATTTTACTTAAATGATCAAAAAGTATTTTTGGGATTTAAATTTTTTTTGGAGGTGTGAAAAAAATATTGGTGGTACAAGAAGAAATACCCCATTTGATAATCCTTGGTTCTGCTAGGCGGCTTCAGATTCGGCCCATTTGTTGCTTTTTTTTTTCTTTTTGGACTACTTTGTAACCTCAGTTTTCTCTTTATCTTCTTGGAGGGTAGTGTATAAGATATTTTAATGTTTAAGTTAGATTTTATCTTAGTTAACGTAATCCGCTAAAATTTAGTGCATTGGATCGAAATTTTCAACTGTTAGTATGTTTTAGCTCTTCTCGTCAAATTGACGGATATGAACATGTTTGTTAATAAATTATTTAAAAAGTTATTTTTTTATTATATTATTTGATGATACAAATATATAATAATTGTAATTTAAATTATTAATACTTACACTCATTAATTAATTCAAAGGTAAAAAATATTTACAATATACTTTCAAAATATTAAATTAAATTTTAAAAAAATTTGATAGGTCAGCTCACTGACCTTTCTTTTGGTGGGACAAATTTAGGGGTGGCAGTTAGGATCTGGCTCGGCGGGCCAACTCGCATAGAAGTTGAACTCGCAAGCCTGTGACAGCCTCGCCCGCATATGTCCACAGGCTGTGCGGACCAGCCCGCAAGCCCGCATTAAAAAAAAAAAACTTATACTTGTGTATATTAGTTACTTTTTTTATGGACTATTGCATTAACGTTCCAAATTCTTTTATAACTGGAAAAGGCAAATATTATGTATTTTTTAATATGCTAAAATTTAAAAAATACATTGTGTATGTCATAATATGAATATGAATACGATGAAAATGTTGAATTATCAATTTATCATCAAACTTTCCAAAGTCTTCACTTAATTTTGTGAACTTCTTAAAATTTCTCAATTTTTAAACATTGAAAGTTTTATCATAAAAATTAAAAAAAAAATGGGTCAGTCTGCGGGCCTGCGGACCAAGTTATGTGCGAGACGGGCCAATGATTGGAACCCACATAAATTGTGTGAGTGGGACGGGTCAATCCGCGATCTGCTTATGCGAGCCGAACTTAAACGGACCAGACCGACCCGAATTGTCATCCCTAAACAAATTAACTTGTTTTTTTTTACCTTCCTTTTGGTGGGACAAATTAGCTCCGTTTTTTTGTGGTGGGTAACTTGACCTATTTTTAAATAGCCAAGATGAGCCGGATTTAAACATATCGGACTAAATTGTATTATCGAACATAGACTTAATTAACTTATCAATATTCTTAATGAGCTTTTACTTTTTCAGGATCTAACTGTTACCTAACCCAATCACTTTGTAATCTGTCATTACCTTGCGTAATCAAATTTAACAACCTAATCATGTTATTCATAGAGTAGTCTACTATGACGGTCAGTTATTTTGACCCATTGTAAATAATACATGTGTTTACTTTGATATGTAATATTGTCCGTCAGAAAATTCTCAACCATGGGTACATGGCATGGTGTTCAATTCTTACTATGAATTTACTAAGAATTATAAAATCGCGAAAAACAAATGTAATGGCTTAGGAAGCCAATAAAACAAGAAAATAACCTAACACATGAAAAGTCATGAAATTATTAAATAAACCACAACTACCAAACTTAAAACAAAACTAACAAAAAAATGGTTCTTCACTTTTAATTTTGTATCATCTTCATTTCTCAATCACAATAGAACAATAAACTCAATAATCCAAAAGTACCCACCCTGCTTTTCAATTATTTTCTAGTCATCGTCTTTCCGAGTTTGCTGATACTAATTATTATTGTTTTTTAACAAATTTTTCACAAATTCTTCGATGTCACTAAACTCAATACCTATCTCTGAATTGATACTAAGATGCGGTTTCCTCCACAACATACTAGACATTCAAGGGTGTGTTACTTTGAGACAGTAGATTTGAGAGAGAATAGATAAATTTAAATGATTTTAAAGTGAAATTTGTAAATTTTTGTAAATATATTTATTGATACGATAGAAAAAAAAATTGTAATACTTAAAATATTAGATTATTATTTTGTGCTTATAATAAAAATTAATATATTATTCTTATTTATTATTACTATTATTAGTAGTAAAAAGTAAAAACAAAATATATTATTAATAAAAAGTAAAAGTAAAAGAAAGTAAACGACATGATTAATCGCGTGCGAAGTGAATTTCAGAATCGGTTCTTAAGAAGTTAAATCCTATAATTGATTCTCTGGCCATTCTTTTTTTCATTTTTAACTACCCACGTATTGATTACAACCACTAATACGACAACTTAACAAAAACCTAACTCTAAAAAAGAGTTATAACAAATTATGCTCTTGTAATTACAAAGTTCTTCTACTTCTTTCAAATACCTAAAACTTTGGTTGATCCTCTTAGGTTTCATTACGTATTATCTTCATACATATTCTTTGTGTGGTCCTTTTAATATTCAAATCACTATAGATTGTGTTGGTAATTATTGATATTGCTTGGGATAATGTGGTTTCGATAATTAATTTTTTTTCAAGCAAGATAGATTGTTGGTTAAGAATAAAAAGTTTTGTAAATTGTTTTCATACCCAATTATATTAATATACATTTATCTTTACTTATAAAAAAAAAATAGCAAAGTACATTAAAACTTTGTGAAATTTTATCAAATTAAATCCACAATTATTGCTTTATTTTCATCATTACAATGATCTCCTTTAAAGGAGTGAATGAGTATATAAAATGAGGTATGTCTAATAATAATAATTTTAAAACCAATAAAATATTTGTGTAAAATAAAAAAAAATAACTAAATTTAAATGTATTTCGAGAAAACTTCCTAAGGTGTAAAAAAAATTAATAAAAAAGTATTGTGCATAAACCCGTGTTTGATAAAATTGCAAAGTCATCTAACCGGGATGGCAATTGTACAATTTGTGAATAAAAAACATTTTGAAAAGTTAAAAATGAATAAAAAAAATTGGTTAGTTTATAAAAACAAAACTATGTCAGAATATGCGTATGCAACAACTAAACATGAAGTTGAACAAACGAAAAAACAGGAATGCCAAATAGAAGGAAACGAAATATGTCTATAAATTGTCTAAAAAATTAAACAACAAAAAATAAAATTAGGATACTTTACTTTGTAATGGCTGGATGAATGGAAAGAGAAAATTTTTTACTAATTTTAAAAAATTTTTTTTTTTTTTAATTTAGAGTATGTGAAAGAGACAAATTAGAAGAAGTAAAATATGGAAAGAGAAATCATAAATGCGTGAATACATGATAAATAATGTGAATAATGTGAGAAAGGGAAAGAAGGAAAATTGGAAAAAATGAGATGAAAGAGAAGAATGAAAGGATGAATATGTTTTTAGTTCATAAATTTTGACATGAAATTATAATTTGTTCTATTATTAAATTTTGATACAGTTTGATCCTAAACTTTAAAAATGGATAAATATAATTCTTCTAACTCATTCGCGTTATTTTTTTTACGTAACAAACGCATATTAGAATGACATTTGAGTTGTTTATATTGTTTTGACAAATTTTAGCTCAAATCAGTGGCGAATCTTCAGTTAATATGTTAGGGGTGTCCAAATTTTGGTTGAATTACTCTTTTAGTCTATTTTTTCGTCTAAAAATATCAAGTTGGTCGTCTAAAAATATCAAGTTGGCTGTCTAATGTTTTTTAGTCTCAAATTGGTTTTGATTTTTTAAAAATTGATGCAATTTGATATTTTTCATTAAATTTCTTAAAGCGAAGCAAACAATTTTCACCAAAATTTATACTAGCATTATGTCAATTACACCAACAAAACAAATTATCTTTATTCACAATTTCAATTTTGATGACAAAATTTTGGTCCGATTCAAAAAATTTAATGAAAAAATAACAAAATTGCATAATGTCAATTTAAAGCGAAGCAAACAATTTTCACCAAAATTTATATTAGCATTATGTCAATTACACCAATAAAAAAAAATCATCCTTATTCACAATTTCAATTTTGATGACAAAATATTGGTCCGATTCAAAAAATTTAATGAAAAAATAACAAAATTGCATAATTTTTTCCAAAATCGAGACTAAAAAAACTTGAGGACCAACTTATTATTTTTGAACAAAAATAAGAACCAAATAAGTAATTCCAAAATTTTTATATAAATTAGTAGCAACATTGTATTTACTTTTTTTTATGGTAATAAAAAATAATAAAATTATAATTATTTTAATCATTATAATTATTAAATTAAATATAAAATAATTTTTATTTTATTATAATTAATTTTCATTAATAATTCTTAAGTTGAAAAATAATCAAATAAATAATCACTTAAAAAATAATATTAATAAAATAATTTTTTTATTTAAAAGATAAAATTGAAAAATAAATGTGAAATAAAAACTATTCCCCACTTATAAATATAAATATATAAAAGTTTATTAGAATATAAATATATAATATATATTAAAATATTAAATTTTAAAAAATATATATGAAATTATATAAATATAAGAAAAAAAAAAGGGGGCCATGACTCTTCTCTGTCCATACTAAGACCCACTATTGGCTTAAATGTCCATTTGAAACACCTTTAACAAGTTGAAAAAAAGTTAATGTCGAAGATCATATTTATTCGTTTATAAAATTTGAGAACAAAAATTATCAAAGTTTGGTATATAGAAAAATTCAAATTTAGAAACTAAAAGCATATTTAACCCAACAATAAATATATCCTTCCAACTTTTGTTATGCAAAGACAGGGCAAAAGACTAAACAGCAGAAAAACATGACATATAAAAAACTGACACTGGAATCTAAATTCAGTCCATGATTAGCAAATTGTATGAGTTAAGTGATCAAGATACACAGATACAGTGATCATGTTAACGGTTATTCAAACTACGAGAGGTCATTAAATATCCTCTACCATAATTCTCATACCTTCAAACTTACAACAAAGTAGAAGATGGCCGAGTTACATATATGTGGGTTACTATGCCCTAGTTTCATCTCTTGTGTGCATATATACACAAAATGCATGTACAAGCTAACCTTGAATTGGAATTAAGAATTCAAGTGAATAACTCGTACCCTTAGGTTTATCTACTAACTAGAAAGAACTTCACTTGGTAGCTGCGCATTTTGCGAAACCGGGTTTAGAAACTTTGTAGGGGGAACCATAGACCAAATTATATTCTTGTCTTTAGCACCGCAGCTAAGGTCATCTCTTGACAGCAACAATATCAAGAGACGAAATCAAAGATACTATAAACTAGTACAACATAGTATAAAGCATCTTTTGTGAGACCAAAACCTTCCAAATTCATATATCCGACTCTTCAACTTCTGTTCTTACAACAAAACTGGGAAATGCCAACGTAATATCCCTGAAACATGGGGGAAGAGATATGCATGAAAAGGAAAGTTTTCTGAAATTTGAGTTGCTGAAAAAATAAGGTTCATGGAGAACGAATATACTGACTTCAGATATGGAAGAGTCATATTCCTTATCAGGGATGGATGTTTGGACACAAATGCTTTCCACTCTTCTTGATCGATCTTTCCATCACCATTTATATCAGCATCACTAAAAGTCTGTGGGTAAGAAGGTGTACAACATCGTGAGGAATGCCAAGTTCAAAGGAAGCTCATGTCAGAACTTAAAAGTAACAAGAATAAGCTAAACTTTCTGAGTTATGAACCTTGTCCACAATGCTTTCAATCATATCATCTGAAAGCTCAAGATCCGACTCGTGCAGAAGTGCCAATACCATCTCCTTCAACTGCAGAGATAAACAAGACCATTATGCTAAGGAGCGAAATTGGTTGATCTAAACTTATACTGCGCGAGCATAAATATGTGTATCTATAAATATGGATAAAGCTAAATAAACAATAATGTAACATTAAATCAATAACCAGAAAAAGAAATTCAAGTTGTGACTTCAACAAAAAAAGAAAACCATACCTCGTCTCTTTCAATAAACCCTGTCTGCTTCAGATCATACAACCTAAAAGCAACTGCAAGATCATTATTCCCAATTTAAGGAGAGATAAGTATCACGTGGGTGACCGAAAAGCTTTAATGCAACTGAACATGAACAACCAGTGCATATGTTCATATAGGAAACTCCAAGACTAAGGGGAAAGAAGAAATTAACATTAAATATTTTATGTTGGAAGGTCAATCTTACAAGTAATTTTGTCTTCTAAAGGGGCATTTGGGTGAAAAATACCCAATGATCGAACAAATTCGCCGAACTCAATGACCCCATTGCGCTTGAGATCAAACAAGTCAAAAATCTATGGAGAAACAAAATGTGAGTATGCATCAGAATCAAACAGTGCGAGGATGAGAGTCAAAAGAATTGATATGACTGTAAATGTAGAACAAAAGAATACATCAGATAAAAAGATTTCACTGAAAAAAGTAAGCAACTTCGGATATTGTAAGTATAGCTAGCATATAGCCTTCGTGAACTTTATGGGCAAATAATCTTAAACTATAGAACATGGATTAGATTTACAAACCCTATCTGCAAACAGATTTTTCTTGTTTCTATTCCTGAATAGTGCCAACTGGAATTCTTCCTGGAATGCAAGAGGATGATCAAGAAGCAAATTGTCAAAGAAATTACTTAGGTTCCAACTTTAAGAACATCTCATCTAAACTAGAATTTTCAAATGCCTAACTCACCCTGTGAATAAGATTATCTTCAATAATTGAATTGCTCAACTTCTTGTAGAGTTCATGCAAGGCTTCTACTTCACTAACAGTAACTGTCAAAAGAAAGAAAGATTCTTTTTATCAGCTTGAAACTTAATATTGAGTTCTTAAAGAATGACGAATCACTCGTTACGAGGTTTCAACACACAGTTGTGCTAGAATGTTATAAACCTGATAACAGAGGATATTAGGATTAAGTACATTGATTCTATATCCACTGGTACTGTATTAATAACATTCTAACAAGTTGTATGAAACATAAAACTCGAAAGTTTGCGATCATAAAATTTTTTTCTTTAAAATATTTCTGTTCCTTTTTAAACAATTAATTCAGAATTTCCTTGGCCTTGAACTTACATCTATACCTTTCCTTTGCGGAAAAACATAAAACACAAAACAAGAAACTATCCGTGGCAAAATGAGTACTGCTGTATATGAATTGCAAATTAACTGTATATACGGTGAAGAATCAGACTTCAATACATCGATGCCCCTATAGAAAGTTCTACAATATTGAACAGAAAACCCATATTTTTCCATACATTATCATTAGATTATAATTTGTCAAAATCAACTATTATCAGTAATTAGGAGAAACTGAAAGAACTGCGTCACTAAATTTGGAAATTAGATTTTGAGTAAATTGAGAAAATTTATGAATTGAAACCGGAGATTGAAATGCCCCCAAGAGTATAAGATTAGTAAGCTAGTAAAAGGACCTTGATGGTTCTTAGCAGAAGCCAAATCAAAATTTGAACAGAAAAGCAGCAAGGATTTACCATTCAATGATGGATCATGATACTCACAAGGTGTCTGAGATGCAAGAACGGTGGGTTCCTCATAACCTGGCGTTCTGGTTCTCTTTGAAGTTGAATAGCAGCAGCCCATTAAATAGAACTGCAAAACTCTCTCCCAAATTCTTTGACAAACAATGGATTCATTCCAGGAATGGGCCTAAGTTTTTATCACAGTTATGCTCAATATGAATATCTGCAACATTAGTTCAAGTTTCAATTGCATGGAATACATAAGACTCTTATCGACCAATATTCATCTTCAGGTTCAAGACAATTCACTTGTGATTTGAAAATTGAACCAAAAACAAACATAATTATCTCAATTTACAACCTTCCAATGTAAATTAAAAATTCAGCCACAGATAAATTGAATAAAGCTGACAAGAACTTTAAAATATAAAAAATGTCGGTTTCATTAGTGATTCTCCTTATTTCATCCCTCAAAGGTTCATTAACTTGGTCAATTAATGACCCTTAAACTTGCGAGATTAGCGCAAAGAAGCAAACTAATGTTTATCGATTTGCCAGACTACTCACGACATTTTACTATCCAAGTATTCAAAGATGTCAAATCAGACAAAGGAAGAAAAAACTAGTTTCTCCTTGTGTATTTTGGAAAAAAACATCAGATAAAGCAACTCTGATGACCCAGGCATGCTCGCAGATTCTATGGACAGATCAATTTTTTTCCTTCTTTATAAATTTCTTATCAGATCTTTTAACGCATTTCTCTAGTATCGAATATAAAAAAAGATGAACACACTAATTAAAAAAGAAAATCTAATCTACTATTCCTTTAACAATTATTGATAGTCAACAGCTCTCAAGAGTAATAAACCTACAATGAAAACAACATAATAACACACCCTCAACATGCATATTTTTAATACACTTCCACTGTCTTAATTTTACTTTTGAGAAATTTACCTGATGGCTCAAATTCGTTTTCCGAAAGGAAAAGGACGATGAAAAACAAAAGAAATAGCAATCCAGGCTCTCTTCCTAAAAACAAACATTAAAAAGCCATGAGAGGAGCTCCAAATCAAAATCAAAAAAAACAAATGATGGGTGGGCATGGTTAATTTTTTGATTTTAATGGAAATAAAAAAGCAGTTCTTGCAAGTAAAATGTGAGGCCATAACCAAACAGTAGCAGCTCGCTGACTCATATTCATCCATTCCTAATATCTTTCTATAGTTTTCCAGTAACACTTGAAATAATGTTGAACTCCTAGTGACACAAAAAGAAATGCATAATAAACTACATAAAATGATAGATAAAAAGAAATAAAGTGTCTAAAAAAGCATTACTCATATGTAATCTTCACCTCGTTTCAGTAGGCAAAAAAGTGACAATACTCGAGGTTGTAGACGAATCCGACGATCGTATATTACAGTTCAAAGTATACAATACAGTTCAAATTCTAACTAATATTAAGCTTTAGTGTATCTGTTTAGGTTAAAAGAAAGAGAAGGGTGGAAAAGAAGAATGGAATCGAATAAAATATTAATCATCCATTGTTTAGTAAAGGAAAAAGTAAAAGGACTCTCCTCCTCAAAAGAAAAAATAGCAAAAAAAGTAAATATTTTTAGTCTTGTGAATCATTTGTTGTTTAGATTCTGTATTCCATTCATCTGGTAGAGGTAGGGTGCAAAATCTGGAAAAGCGTTAGTAGAGAAGTGAGCGCAGGGAGTGAGAAAATTGCAGTGAAGGATGAATCAGAAAGGGTTAAAGAGTAAAAAGATGGCGATGATATAGCCGAGAAAATTCCCAATGTAGATTTGTGGTATATAAAAAGAAGTGGCAATGGGGAAAGGAGAAGAGAGACAGAGAAAAGGAAGACATAATTTACGACAGACACAGAGGAATGAGTTAAGAAAGAGGAAAAAAGAGAGACAAACCTGTTATGTGTGTCGGAGTTGAAGGGGGATGAAGATGGCGCCGGGAAGGGGAAGTTGTCTCTGTGACGTTTATTTATTGAGAACGTATGGCTTGAGATGCAATGCAGTTGAGGGCGTTGTATATTTATTTATAAGGAAGCAGGCGTTAGATTAGAGCATAGAGTTGTGGCATCATGATCGGAGGCAAAAAAATTTGTTTTTATGTTTTTTCTCGTATTCCAGCTGGTGGTGGCCCCACCACTGCTTGTGTCATCACACCTTTTCTTTACCAATTTGTACACGACTCAGACCAAAACATGCATAGGCAGAGATGCATTCTATACTCTTTCCTTTCTGTTTCATTTTCTTTGCACATTAATTTCACACAGTAAGTGGTCTCTCGGTTGGAAAGAGTAACATCTCTTTCGATATATCTCAACAACTTCCGCACTTCTTTCTCTCTTCTCTTTATTACTATATATTATTAAATATCAATTTTTTTTTAATTACTCGGATGATACCCACTTTGAGACTGATGTGTCAATCTGGTACTCGCTTTTAAAAAAGTGTCAATTGCATCCCAATTTTTGAAAAATGCTTCAATTAGGTCCAACTAACGCCATTAATCAACAAGCCATGTGTCAGAATGTGGTTTTTTTTATTTTTTTAAAAAAATTTTTAAAAAAAAATTGAAAATGCCACGTGTCAGGTCCCTTTGTGTGACACATGGCATTGTCAGTGCCATGTGGCATTGTCAGTGCCACGTGGCATTGCAATGTCACGTGTCAGTGTCACTATCAGATGCCATTGTGTTGATTTCGATTTAGTCCCTATATATGTCTTTTTGTTTCAATTTGGTACCCACTTATGTATATCTGATTCAATTTTGTCCCAATTTTTTTAATAAGAAAATATTTTTGTAATCCACTTTTTTAAGATTAAAACTAATTAAGTATAAATAATTTTACAAAATTAAGTACTAATATTTATATTGTTTCTCTCAATTTCAGATCAAATTTATTATTTGTATAAAATGTTTTGCTAATATTTTTTATTAAAAATGACTTTTTAACATATTACTTTTTTATTAAGTACTCATGTTTTGTTAATTATTATTTTTTTAACCCAAAATAGAACAATATTGTCTCTTACTAATTTTAAACTAAAATTTCTATTTGTTTGAATGTTATACTAATTTTTTTTATTAAAAATGACTTAATAAAATGACTTTTACGACTAAATTTTAATATAAATATCAAATACTTAATTTTTGTAAATTTTTTATACTTAATTACTTTTAATTTTATAAAAAAATGGATTTAATTATTAAAAAAAGTAGGTCAAGATTGAATCAGATACACATAAGAATGTACTAAATTGAAACAAGAAGACATATATGAGACTAAATCAAAATCAACACAATGACATTTGATAATGACACTGACACGTGGTATTGCAATGCCACATGTCACACATAAAGACCTGACACGTGGCATTTTTTTTATTTTTTTTTTCAAAAAATTAAAAAAGTTAAAAAGAAATAAAAAAAGGGTTAAATATGTTTTTGGTCCCTTAACTTTCAGTAAATTTTGGAATTAGTCCATTTCGAAACTTTGAACCAATTTAGTCATTGATCTTTCAAAATGCGTGGATTTAGTCCTTTTAATCAAATTTTGGTAGGTTTGTTTGATGGTTCGTACGCATTTTAGGATTGTATTTAAGTTGTTTATACTGTTTGACACATTTTTACTTTAATGTTAAGTCAAATACTATTATGAAACACACTTAAAATGTCAAATAAATCTAACATAATTTGATTAAAAGGACTAAACCCACATATTTCGAAAGATGAAAGACTAAATTGGTCTAAAGTTTCAAAATAGACTAATTCCAAAATTCACTGAAAGTTAAGGGACCAAAAACATATTTAACCCATAAAAAAATCAAAAAAACCACAGACTGACACGTGGCACATTGACTAGCGACATTAGTCAACTCCATCTGAAAGGGACGTGATTGAAACACTTTTTCAAAATTTGGGATACAATTGACACTTTTTTAAAAGCGGGTACCAAATTGACACACTTGTATCAAGGTGGGTACCATCCGAGTAATTAAACCACTTTTTTTTACGTTTTATTATATCTTTATTTTCGTTCATTTTAATCGATTTATTTTTTTCTTAATGGTGTTTAAATAGCTAATGTATATAAAAAATATGTTATAGTTCGGTTCCTGATTTTTTAGTTTTTTTATTTGTTTTAATTTTTTTTTTAATTTATGTATTCGTTATTTTTGTTTTATTTTATTTTATTTTTATTAAAATGAAGTAATTTTGCCTCTTCAAAATTAACATTAAATTTAATTTTATATAAATAATATATTAATATATTTTTTTTAAAATTGACATTTTTATTAATTAGTTTTTAAATTCAATTATAAATTATTATATTTAATTATAAATTGAATATAATTGTAAGATTTAATTTTTAAACAAAATACAATTATTTAAAATATTATTAGAATGTAATTATTAAATATTTTTTCTAATAATTAAATTCTAAAATACTAATATTTTAAAATTGACATTTAAAAATATTATAAATATTTTAGAAAAGTATACTAATATTTTTAAAATTGACATTTTTTAGATTTTAATATCTAAAACACAATAAATTATTAAATAGATTTGAATATCAATTTTAGAAATCTTAGTATATTTTTCTAAAACATTTAATAATTATATATTTTTTCAAATTTCATGTAATAATTATATATTTTTTAAAATTTAATGTAATAATTATATACAATTTATATTTAAATCTAATAATTTATAACTGAATTTAAGAAATAACTACTAAAAATGTCAATTTTAATAAAATAATATAATATTTATAAAAAAATAAATTTCTTCTTAATTTGGAATGAGTAGAATTGTTACATTTTAATTAAAATTGTGACTAAATTGAACAAAAATACCGAATATAGGGACTAAATTGAATAAAAGAAATAACGTAACAACACACAGACACGAGACATTGACATTGACATGTGGTACAAGTGCGACTTTACATGTGAATAATTTTTTAAAAATTTAAGTTAAAAAATTAAAAAAAAAAATTGGAATTTTCAAAAAAATAAAAATAAAATAAAGGAATTGACACATGGTTTGCATTGTTAGCTAACGTTAACTATTGAAACATCATTGATAAAAAAATGTCAAATTGACCTAAATTGACGAAAATGAAAACCTAAATGAATGTAAGACGAAACTAAGGACCAAATTAAACCAACACAACGATAGGAACCAAATGTGTATTTAAACCTAAATATAATTATATCTCTTATTCATTATCGATATATAAATCTCGTTCAAATAATAATAATAATAAATTTATTTAGGTTTAATCTCACGGAAGGTCTCTGTTCTCGTTCAAAAACCCCAATTGGGTCATATGGTTTTAAGTCATCACAATAACATTCTATATTTTTGAAAATTCGTTGATTATTTCCATTAGAACATCATTGACGACGTTAACTGTATGCCACGTGTCAACTCGTGATTTTTGTTTCATTTTTTAAAAATTTTTTTTTTAAAGACAACTGACATGAGTCAAAATAGGGTTTTGCCAAGTGTTAGCTTATAGTTTTTTTTTTAAGTTTTTAAAATTTTTAATTTTAAAAAAAGATTATAGAAAAAATTGTCATGTGTCAATTGTTTATATGAAAAATCTCAATTTTGTCTCTTATTTGTTATTTTGTTTCAATTTAGTCCTAATTTCTTTTTAAACTAGAGTAATTTCCTTCCTTCCAAGTTGATACCAAATTGAATTTCTATATAAATATTATAATTATATTTTTATTATAATAGATATTTTTAACCAAATTAAGTTTATTTAAACTTAATGGTGTGTTTGAAGTTCTTCTCACTCAACGCCAAACGGACCCAACAAACCCGACAATCATGACAGGCTGGGTTGGCCAGACGATCCAAACGGATCGGACCAACTTGACGACACAAACGGGTCAAGTAGGCCCAACAACCCAGACGATTCAGGTGGGCCCAATGACCCAAACGAATTGGGGTGACCTGATAACACATACGGGTCAGGCGAGCTTAACAATTCAAACAGGTTGATCAAGCTCGACAAGCCACACCGTCCGGGTGGGCCCGACAACCAATATTTGTCGAGCTGGCCCAACGACTCAAATAGACCAGGTTGGCCCGACGACATCAACAGGTCGGGCGGGCCCAATGACCCAAACAAGACTGAAGACTTAGACAAGTCGAGTGGGCTCGAAGACAGAGATGGGCCGAATAGACCTAACAACCGAGATGAGTTAGTGGGTTTGATGACCCACATGAGTTTGGCGGGCCTGACGACCCAGACGTGTCGGGCAGGCCCAACGACTCAACCGACCCGTTGACCCAACAAGCCTGACCGACCCGATGACCTAGACGAGCCTGATGGGTCCGACAACCCGAGCGATACTGAATGGCCTGATGACCTTGCCAAGTCGAGCCGGCCCATTGACATAGACTTGTCGGGTGTGCCCAATGACACAAACGGGCCTGACAACCCATATGGGTCGGAAGGACCCGACGACCTAGTGGGGCCAAGTCGGGCCAACGACCTAGATGAGTTGGGTCTAGGGATGTCAAAAATATCTGTACCCGTGGGTATTCGCGGATAAAACCCGTAATGGATAAGAAATGGATATTAAAAATGGATACCAGTTACCCGTGGATACGGGTATTTTTGATACACGCATGTTAACGGGGCGGGTACGGGTATCATAGTATCTGTATCCGTGGATACCCGTACCCGCTAAACTTTAATTCACAAAAATACCCTTATATATATATATATATATATATATATATATATATTTGTAAAAAATATTTTGTTCTAATTTTTTATAAGTTGCACATCTTGTCTTCTGTCTTCATTCTTCCAACTTCAAGTATTGGTACGTTGTCTTCTTTTAAGTATATCCCTTAACATTTTTCTCTTCTCCTTCTTTGAAATTGGGCATATACATCAAACCATATATAGATAGTGACGTTTATGGTATGCTTGTTGTCAAATGATAGAATCAAAATAAGAATATTTGGCACGTGACAGTTGAGGTTTATTATTTGATTATTTTTCAGGAATCAATCGGAGAAAGTGGACTTGTTGATCAAAAAACTAATTAAAGAATTTCCATCGTGTTGAACGTCATTTTATATTTATTTTTATAATTATTTGGACTTGAGTTAGTTTAAAATTTATTTATAACTTATGACAGTGATGTATTTTATTTTATCTGAATTTATGATTAAATATTTATTTTTTAAATAATTTTGTAAATACTCGTGGGTACCTGTGGATATTCACGGGTATGAAAAAAATAGACGGGTACCCGCATAACGGATACCCGACGGATATGGGTACGGGTACGTGGCAGATATTTATCTAGCGGGTAGGGTACGGGGGAGCTACTACCCGTACCCTACCCGCCCCGTTGACATCCCTAGTTGGGTCAGGTTGGTTTGACGAACTTGATGACCATGACTGGCCTATATGGGCCATCAGGCTGATTAGGCTTGTCTAGATCGTCAAGTCTACCCAACCTAACTCGTTTGGGTTTTCCGGCCTGGCTGAGTCGTCGAGTTAGCCCGACCCATTTGGGTCTTCAAACCCGTTTCCAAATTTATCATGAACTCAAAACATAATTAAGCCTAAAATAAATATTGTTAAAATGAAATTTTATTTCACAAAAAATTCAATTACTTTATCCAAACAAGAAATTGAAATGTAAGGTATTCTAATTTCTTTAGTCAAACAAGTTATTTAGAAAATGAAAGAAATTTAATTGCAAGCAATTCAAATACAATGCATTTCAATTTCTTAGCATTGTTGAAATGCTTCATCCAAACAAAAGGTAAAGTTTACATTGAACTTTACTTAAAATTTGTTTTAATAATTTATAGACAATAACTTTATAAATTCAAATGTAAAATTTTCAAACAATTTTATAACAATTACAAGCATTTAAATTTTACATTTGAATTTTGTAATTGTTATAAGATTATTTTAAAATTTTACATTTGAATTTATAAAGTTGTCTAGAAATTATTAAAACAAATTTTAAATAAATTTAAATGAAAAATTTAAATTTAAATAAACTTAATTTGGTTAAAAATATCTATTATAATATTTATATAAAAGTTAAATTTGTTCTCAATCTGGAATTTAGGAGATTACTCCAGTTTAAAAAGAAATTATGACTAAATTGAGACAAAATAACAAATACAGTGACTAAATCGATATTTTTCACATAAACAATGACACGTGACAGCACCATGAGTCGACACGTAGTGTTTTTTATATTTATTTTAAATTAAAAAATTAAAAAAATCACAATTGACACATGCCAAAACCCTAATTTGATATGTTTCAGTTGTTTTTTTAAGAACGAAAACATTTAAACAGATTTAGAAATTAAAAAAATATATTAAAAAAGTATTAAAAAATAAAATATAAAATAATCACAAACTGACACATGACACACATTTAACATCGTCAATAATGTCCTACCGAAAAGGATCAAATTGGAACAAATTTTTAAAAATATGATCAAATTGAGATGCCTTAGAATCTGAGGATCCATTTGAGATTTTTTAATGAAAATCGGGACTTGTTTGGGATTAAACCATTTATTTAATTAATGTACGTTTTTTTTTAAATTATCTTTAAGTGTGAGTTTTCTTGTATAAAAAACATTATTACTTGCATGATTATATAAAATATTTCACTATTACCGTTTTAAAGTTGTAACTTAATAAATCATTTTTTTTTTGCTTTATTTAAAAGAAGAGTTAAATAAAAATAATACATTACTCCAGTATCCTATAAATGTTAAGGAGGAAAATTTCAAAAAATAAATTATTATTAAAATAAAAAATTAACATATAAATCGTGGATATTTTTTCGATTTATTTGGTGAACAGAGATAAAAATATTACAAGGTGTAGATGAAACTTTTTCCTTTCTCATTTTATCTTTACATTTTAAATTTATATTTGCACTAAAATATATTTGAAAATTGCAATAATTTGAATATTATGAATATTTTAAGCATGTGGCGTAATAAAGAAGAGTACATGATACACGATTTCATCTTATGTGAGATTATTTGACTTTTTTGTTACTTTCAACCTTCAATATTTATTTTTGATATATAAAATATTATTATTTTATATAAGAAAACAAAGATAATTCCCATAAGTATGAAACAAAAGAAAAAGCACATAATTTATAAAGCTAATATAATCAAATGCATATACTAAATATTAAGAATAAAAATGACTGTCCTCATGCATATTATTTGAACTCGTCTTCTTTTCTAAAAAATCTTTATATTGAGTGGGTATGAATGCAGATAATATCAGATTTTTTTGAACTAAAGATAGAAATTTAAGTATATATTTACTTATATTTATTCTCGTATTATGCTAATTCTCGTCTCCATTTAAATTATTAAATATTTATATATATATATAATAATAATAATAAAAAAAAAAAAGTTTAGAATTTAATATAAAAATACAATTATTAATTATGATCGTCAACCATGAGCTTTCAACTTTCAACTTTGTCGTCTAATAATTACAAAAGTATTAGATTGGATGGAATATGCAAGAATCTTATTTAATCACATGGAATATTTTTATTTATTTATTTTTGACGTGAAGGAAACAGGAAAAAGGGAAAGGAAAGGTCGGAAAAATAAAGGAAAAGAGATCTGACGGAAAAAGAAACGATGAATAGAAGAAAACGGCATGTCACATTAAAAACAGCTGTTGGCAGCAATATACAGTGTTTGTTTGCTTTTTCATTTTCACAGTTGTATTTGATTTAACAACCACTATAAAATCTATAACACTTTTAATTAATGCTCTTAATCTTATGACAAAGTTAAAAACACTGATTTTAGAAAAACTCCACGATATACAAATTAATACATAAAAACTATAAAGTTAAGCAATTAATTAGTGTTTGCTGCCTTAAGTGATGACTTAACATATCTTTTTTTTTTTCAAATTCTTAATGTTTATAAATACTTTTTCTTTCATTTAATTTTCTTATTCATTATTTATCATGCGCACTACTTTCTCTGCTTTTATTTTTATTTTTTATTCCTATCTCACTCATATTTCCACTTCAATGAGCAAAATATTCATAACATCCATGAAACACATGAATACTTGAAACTTACATGAAATAATAGTCAACAAAGTGTTAACGAAGTCAACATATTGCCGCAACTTTATAATCCGGCGGCGTTCAAAACCTAACCCAAATTTATATTTTAACCTAATCTACACATTTAATGTTTAATTAATCAATTTACTTAACAAATCACAATTAAAAGCTTTCTCAGCAGATGTTTTATTATTTCACGATAGAATGTGATTGAATTAGTCAACCTGTTATTTGTACTTCATTTGACTTTTAAGATAATTAAATAATAAAATATAATTAGGAAAAAAATGCACGATTTGTTCATCTGTTTAGTTGATCCAATAATATATTAATGATTGAAAGTCCAAGGAATTTTTTATGTTGAAAATTTAATTCAATTCATTCATTCATTTATACTCTAAGATAGTCTCACTTTTAAAAGTTACATCGAATACAAAATAATGTAAATTGAATTAGGTGAGTTTGTTTAAAAGGTGATTATTTACAAAACTCAGTACAAAAGCTTTTAAATCAATCAAATTAATTCCATGGTGTTTAAAATGTTTCATAAATATAAATATTTTTAATTAATTACAATTTTTCAGCACTTAAAATAGTTTTTATTTTTTTAAAAGATGCTATAATTTTATTTTATTGTTAATGGAATAATACAATCATTATTTTTATTTTTATTCTAATCTTTGGATCAACTCATTATTTCTTTCTTCAAATTTTTATAATTTATTGAACAAGTTGCTCGTTTCATTTCCAAAAATAAGTTAATCAGCAAATTGAAAAAATAAATGAGAAGAGAATAAACAAATTAATCAATAAATTAAAAACAGAAACACAAAAAAAAAATCACGTCATTATTATCTTGTTAACATAGAAATTAAATATAAACTTCATTGAAAATAATAAAATTTATATAAGATTTAAAGCTTAATTAAACTTAAAGTTTTCATCGTTTAGATTAGAGTACGAGTTGGACAAGAAACTCCTTATCGTATGTAACACTTGTATGTTTTTCTTGAAAAATTGATCTATTTTTTTAAGATTAAAAATGAGTTTATATAGTTGACCCAAAAACATCACGTTATATATAAATAAAACCGAGCCATTCACTCACGTTGAAATCCATCCCGTGAAATTGATTTGCTTCACGAAAAGATTTCTTACAACATGATTCTGGCACAAAACTTTGTAGTCAAACATTTAAATACATCATTTATTGTCGCGCAGTTGTTTTCAAAATTTGACGCTGTTAAGATTTTTGTTGCATATTTTTCTTTAGGTAAAAAAAAAACATTTGGTATATCTAAAATAGTTCAACTTTGTTTTTGTCACTCCATAACACATAAAATAAATTTTTAATCCTTTTACATTTTACTTCTATACACATAAAAAAAATCACTATAAAAAGTGAAGTGAAAGTTAAGATTACAAGTTTTAACATTTAAAAACTGTTATAAATTATAATTTTTCACGATTAAAAAATAATGAGAATTACATATGTCAAAAAAAAAATTAACCGCTAATATTATTGTTAAAAAACAATATACTAACAGCTAAAAATTTCTACAAAATTAACTCTTATTTTTTATAATTTTTTTTTATTTTAACGATTAAAAACTATCATAAAATATTATATTTTATTACTATTTAACGGTTAAAATTGTTAAAAATTGTTTAAATTAATTTTAAAATAATTAAAATTTTAAAAATTATTTATGAATCATTTTTTTATAAATTTTATAACCAATGTCTCAATTATTAGTTTTATTTAAATTATTTTAAAATAATAATAATTATATTAATAATTTTACCACATTCAAAAATTAGTAATCTAACTGTATTATATAATAATTTAAAAAATTAATAATCTAATATATCATATAATAAGTATTTATGTCGATATCTTTAACCATACAAAAATTTCTTTAAAGTAAGTTGTTCTATAAAACAATACTCACCTTGCATTTACATTTGAAGAAACTACACAACCACACATATCCTATGATTTAACAAAATAATATCACATCAGTTTACGAGATCTAAAAATATCACATATGTATCAAATCAATGTATTATATTCAAAAATATCACAAAAGATATATGTCAAATTTATCCAAGGTTTGAAATATCTTAACATATATATATATATATATA